>JGI12421J11937_10000294_pt1 | contig 19005 bp, 20 predicted proteins | sample LakErihyJuly2011_2_FD_11937 | JGI IMG/M metagenome (IMG submission 11937)
AATCCCTGTGTGCTTTTATAATGGGTTTTCCTTTTTAAAAAATGTAAAAAAAAATTGTGGGATCTAGATAATAAAACAAAATACCCTTAATTGCCTGTGCAATAGGTCTTTATTTCTTTGTAGAAAATTATTTTTATAAACTTGGACTACAACTTTTTATAATATTCTTTTCATTGCTACCTTCCGATCCTCATGAAGTAAGAATTTATAAACTACTATAGCCAAGTTTCATTAATTATAATTCAAATTGAATTTTTATTCAATGTGATTTCTTTTTAGCCATTAGATACTACAGTGGGAAGTATAACATGTCTGGGTAGAATCTATTTCCTTCTATAATTAAAGCAGCAGTAAAGGATAACCAGACTGTTATTAATACAGGAGCCGTAGATAAATATTTTAAAAAATTGCTGTCCATAAGTGTTTGATTTTATGTTTAGTTTATCTAGGAGACACAGTAATTTCTTCTGCAGGCGCTATCAAATTACCACTTGTAAACTCTTTAAACGCAGAAAAAGGCCATATAAAACCAGTTGTGACAAAACTTAATGCTACTGGAACGTCGATGATGATTTCTTTTTCAGTAGGTTTATCTGATGTTCGAGCCCATTGAACATAGCTTCTACCAACCCAACCTATCCAACCTGCTATATATAAGAAAAATAGTCCAGGTATAACAAATTCACCACTATGATTCCAACGACCATCTGTGATTAAATGTGGAAGGCCATCTGTTCCACAAAGAAGACCTGCTTTCCCATATCGGTCAAAACGATTTTGTGTTTTTTCAATTTGTTTTTGTAATGCCAGTGCAGGCGGACTACCTGTATCATATTTTTTTACTCTTGATTCAAGTTTTTTAACGCTTTGATCCAATCTACGTTGAAACTCTTTAGAGTCTTTACAAGGCTTTAAGCCTGCTACGTCTGCTTTTGCAGTTGTAGGAAGAATGAATAAATTCAATATTAGTAGAATAGAGATCCAGTTTTTCACGAATTTTCTCCTTTGTATATTCACATCATTATAATACCATTTAAAAATGATAAATTTTTATTTTCTAATTTAAATTAGAGAAATATTATAGACATCATTTTTATCCTATGTTACTATTGTATAGTACATAACCGGGATGTAGCGCAGCTTGGTAGCGCGCCTGCTTTGGGAGCAGGATGCCGCAGGTTCAAATCCTGTCATCCCGAATTTTTGATCTTTTCTGCAGCGATAATAGTTTTTCATTAGCAATCCTATTCTCTTCATCAAAAGTCAGAACTTTTGAGTAAGTTTTTATAGCTTCTTGTAACATTTTTTTCTTTTCATAAGAGTAAGCTAAATTATTCAATGCTATTGCATAATTCGAATTCAAATTTATTGCTTCTTTATAGTAATAAATTGAAACATCGTACTGTCCACTTTCAAAATAGGTAAACCCAATTGTGTTGTAGAGGGTTGCTAAACCTTCTGTATCTAGTCTGTCCCAGTTTTTTAAAGCGCTTGAAAATTGTAAAATTGCCTGATCAAATAACTTTTTTGAAAGATATATTACTCCTAAAGAATATTGGTCAGAAGGACTCGCAGTACCTGAACGATTTTTTTTCTGTAATTGAGAAAGCTCTGTTTCAAGTTCTTTTTTCTTTATTATTTGTATAAAAAGAAAAACTAACAATGTACATAACGATAGAAACAAAATTAGGAGATACAATGTCGGCAATAAAGTATTCATCTTTCAGTGTTATTCTGTGAAATTTTTTATATGTGGTAAGAGTTAACTAATAAAATTACTATTAACGTGTTTATTTTTACAATTAGTTGACATATATTCTATTATTAGATAAGTTTAATATATTGTATAAGGAAGTGCAAATGGCCCCCATCGTCTAGAGGCCTAGGACATCTCCCTTTCACGGAGGTAACGGGGATTCGAATTCCCCTGGGGGTATACTTTTGTAGCTATTTAGAATTTTATATCTTCCTTTTACTACTATCTATTTTATATGGGCTGCCCGGGGATCGAACCCGGAACAAATCGATTAAAAGCCGAGTACTCTACCATTGAGTTAGCAGCCCTATAAACTTGTAATATGATATAAATATCATAATTAATTAATAAATACAAGCTCTATGAATTTATCATATGAAAGTATTTTTATATGAAAATATTAACTTTACAATTTAATCGAAGTCATATCAATAGCACTGATATTCAGGAATACTTATGTGCATTATATCCAGGTCATACTATACTTCGTGTCTTTATTTCTTCGTTATATTTTGATACATTTTCTATTGAAGTCTTATTCTTTTAATTATTGATCTCAGCGTAGTATTTTCTAGAGAATTTATTTACAAGATTTTTTACAAAGATTTATGTTAGAACAAAGGTATTAGAATATACTATATATGTACTTACTATTTCAAAGTTATCTAAAAATAATTAAAGAAATATAAACTGATTTAATCACAGGGGAATTCATCATGTTTTTTAATCCTACAACTTTGCTACAATTAGTTTCCCTTTTTCTTGTAATCACTGCTGGACCAGCTATCATTGTATTAATAGCTTTACGACGCGGTAATTTATAGGATGTATTAACTTGGGTTATAACGATTCATACACAATTACATGTTTAATTTATATAGAATTGTTATAACTTAGGTTAAAACTTTTTTATTGTTTATTTGTAAATGAAAGAATTTGCTGGACACTAATTTCTTGTTGTTCACTTGAAAATTCATTATCTTTTGTCAGAAATAGCATACAGTGACATTCTTTTCTTTCTCTCATAGGTACACAGGGACAGTTCCAATACGCAGAGGACACTTCAGCTGCTTTATCATCATAATGACGGCAAGGACATAAGGGAGCGCCATAATCATCTTTATGTCGTGCTAGACCTTCGATAACAACGGCAGTGATACTTAAGTCTGAACAAAAAAAAGTTCCAGTTCTCTTCGCGTAAGTTTCAGAAAATTTTTGCATAGCATGTAGGCTATCAGGAGAATTATTATTTGCCATATTAATTTTTTATTCGTATCAATTTTGTTTCTTAAGGTAATTTTTCTGAATGTAAATATATTCTGAACTATATTTCATATTACTCTACTTTAGTACTAAAATATGTAAAGATTCTAATGCCTAATTTAACTTGTTGTTGAATTTGACTGTTTATAAAACTAACACACTATTTTTAAATAAAAGAGTATGACTGCTGCTTATCTTCCATCCATTCTTGTTCCTCTAATTGGATTAGTTTTTCCTGGGTTAGTTATGGCTTTTGCCTTTATTTATATTGAGCAAGATGAGGTAGGTTAACTCTTTAAGTAAAAAATGAAATAAATAATAACAAATAAAATTAATTTATAGATTGTTATTATTTATTTTTAATTCTGAAATTATTCGTTTATAGTGAAGATCCTACCCCTGAGTAAGAACCATAAAAGAATAATCCTACAACTGTTAAAGCTGCTATGCCCCCTACAGTGCCAATTAGCCACAGAGGAATTCTACCCGTACTAGCCATCTACAATTACCTCCAACTTAGTAAGTCTTAGAAAGTTTCTAATAAACTTAGGATAATAATAATTACCCTTCAATTAAAAATTATTATTTTAATTAAAGAAGTAACTAGAGAATAACACTGCCAAAACGAAAATTAGTAACAATCCCCAGAATAGAGATGAACGATTTAACTCAACGGGTTGTTTATTAGGATTAGGACCACTCATATTATCCTCCTATCGTTGAATAAATTGCATAGAGGTAATAGCACCAAGGAAAAATACAGTAGGAACAGCTAATCCATGAATAGCTAACCATCTAAACGTAAAAATAGGATAAGCGATTGGTTGTTTAATTTTGCTCACGATAAAATCTCACTTATTTTTACAAACCTTTTGTTAAATCTTCTAACTCTTGTTTAGCACTAAATCTGTCATTAACTAAAGGAACTTGTTGACGTTCCTGAGTGAAATATTCATTTGGTCTAGGCGTACCAAAAATATCATACGCCAATCCTGTACTAACAAAAAGCCAGCCAGCCACGAAAAGAGCAGGAATTGTTATACTGTGAATAATCCAATAACGTATACTAGTGATTATATCAGAGAATGGACGTTCCCCTGTTGAACCTCCTGACATATAAAATACCTCCGAAAAAGTTAAAAGTATAAGAGTTCAGTTATTTATAGTTTTTTAAAAAAGATAAAATATTATCATACGTACTTCAAAACTAAAAATAGTTGTAGTGATATGGTAACAATTTTTTATCTCTTTAATCAAATAATTTTATAGGTAAATTATTTGACATCTACATTATACCGAAGGTGTTTTCTCTTAAGTAATAAGATTACAAATAAGTAAATCCGATTTTGTAAAGCTTATAAAATCCTAAGATAACTACAAGAATAAACATAACTTCTGTATATTATTAGATTTTTATCTACACCTATAGTAACTAAAAAAATCCTCAAAAAAACATTTTTATTTAAATACTTTGTTAGATTTAGTAATCTATTTTGTGTTTTAAGCGGGCAGAGGGAATCGAACCCTCATCATTAGCTTGGAAGGCTAAGGTTTTACCACTAAACTATGCCCGCTGCAGATCTGTATTAACTTTGAACGTTTAAATAATAGATTCTATGGATATAATACATTTCTTTAACAAATAATGCTACATTTTCAAATATTTTTATCAGTTTTCTAAGGGTACGTTTAAAAATAGAGATAAATCAACTGCTTCCTCTTCAATAGATGACAATAATAAAGGTTCTCCTACCCTAGTCAAAGGAATTTGTCTCTGATCCTTAGTGCATAAGTAGATTTCTCTTTTGGGATTTAAACCTTCTTGAATACTTAATTTAATTGAACGAATCTCTTTAAAATCGTAGGATAGATAAATTTCACGACTTTGGGCCGGAAAACCAAGACGAAAAATTTCAACTTTGTTAAGGCTTTTATCGTACTTGTTATACCCTCCACCAACATTGAAAACTATATTTGCAAACAAAAATATACTTAATAATATTCCGATAGATCCATAAAAAGTCATGACTATTCCTTGGGGAATAAAAGATATATTCTCTATTTTAGTAAAGGGCAACATTTGTATTTGAAGATAACTGGATAATCCTGCAAGAAAGAATCCAGCCCCTCCTAAAAAACTTATAACTAACCAAAAGTAATTACTTATTCTTTTGGATCCCAAGATTAAGTTATAGCGAATTGGTGTATTTTGTATAGTCATCTTTACCTGTCAATTTAAAAAGTTGTGTAGTTAAAATTTAAAAAATGCTTAATTAATAGATACCATTAAGATTAAGCCCTATATTAATTAAACATTTTTTAAGATTATTTATATCAATTTTATATACGATAAGCCTAAAAATAATCCTGCGGCTAAACCAAAAGCACATGCTAGTAAAATAATATAACCAATTAATATACTCATTTTCTATTTTTATTCTAGTTATTTTTTACAGTATATCTTATTAGTGTATTACTTTAAGCCTATGTCAAAAATTTCTTAGTTAATTTTTCTTACAAGGGGAAAAAAAGGTAGGTGTTCGACTATAATTATTTAATAATATAAAACATACTTTAATTATAAGTTTGGAAACTATGTCTGACTTTATAAAACCATATAATGATGATCCTTTCGTAGGTAATTTAGCTACTCCTGTTAGTACATCTAGTTTTACTAGAAACCTTTTAAGTAATTTACCAGCGTATAGAGTTGGATTATCTCCTCTTTTAAGAGGCTTAGAGATAGGAATTACGCACGGATACTTCTTAGTTGGGCCATTTTATAAATTAGGCCCCTTGCGTAACTCTGAAGTCGCTTTATTATCTGGATTTTTCGCTTCCATAGGACTAATCTTTATCATGACAGCTTGCCTAGCAATCTATGGTGTTGTGTCATTTGAAGAAACTGACAATGGTGATCAATTACAAACAGCCAAAGGATGGAGACAGTTTACTTCTGGCTGGTTAGTTGGAGCTATTGGGGGTTCTAGTTTTGCGTATATTTTAATAACAAATATAAGTTTCTTACAAACTTCCGGATTAAATTTAGTTAAATAATTTACACCTGTAAAGAGATAAAACGTAACGTTTATCTCTTTTTTATTCATTCATTTCATGGTATGTAGCTACAGCTGAAGGAGATACTTGATTAAGATACCTGAATATCCAATACTTGAATACTGTATCCAATAATACAGGAAAGGTTGCTATGAATAGGAAAATAAGATCTCTATTTTCTGGTAATCCGAAGTGGCGTAATCCATTTTCAAGAATTACTTCCCAGCCGTGAGTAGAATGAAATCCTACAAATACGTCTGTAAATAGAATAATTAAAAAAGCTTTAGCAGTATCACTTAAACCATAAATTAATTCATTAACAAATGACTTTAAAACAGATATCTGCCGTTCTCCTGTTATGACAAGGTATATGAATGTAAAAAAGCTTACAACGTCAGAAAGTAGATTTTTTATAGCATCTGTACTTTCAGATGAATAATACTGAGCTAGTTCTACAGCTTTATTTTTTATTTCTTTTTCTACAGCTTCCTGAGATAAATGTGGAAGTTGCCCGATCAGTATTTCAAAATGGATCTTTTCTTCAAATCGTTGTAACTCACTAAATGCTCGTTCTTCTTGTGAAACATTTAAAAATATTTCACTATTTTTTTCATTCCAAAAATAATCTATAAAGGGAGAAAATATAAAACTTCTAGAAATTTGATTTACTAGAATTGGAGATATTATTAGAAGTAATAAGTATTTTATTGAAGCTGATGTTTGATATCTTGATACTCGAAACTCTTCAATAATTTCTGACTCTGCATTTGGGTCTAGCTCTTTTTTAAATTTTTCGAATGTACGACTTATCGATCTTGGAATTGGTCCTGTTTTTTCGAATGCAGATTGGTTTAAGTTATCTGAACGCCAGTTTTTCATTCTTAAGGTATAAATATTTAGATATAATTACAATTCAGTTGTTATAAGAATTTTTATTTTTTAATTTTATTTACAATAAGTTAGCTAATTTTTTACTATAAAAATTTACTAAATTAATAACTTTTATGGATTAGCTATTAACTTAGTAAATTTTTACTCTAAATCTTTTCTACTTGGGTTTCTAGATGCATCATTAGATAAAAAACCAAAAGTGAAAAGAGATACGAAAAACGTCACTGTAGTATATACAACAATTTTTAGTGTGAACATTAATTTATTCCCAGAATTATATTATTATTATTATAAATATTGCTATGTAAGATAATTATATCCTTACTTTGTAATTAAAGTTGATTCAGGAAGAAAAATGTCACATATTTGGTTTTTCAAATTTATAATGACTTTTCTTTCTCATCACTTAGTTCTTTCAATCTTCTTAAAATTCGACCGAAATAATCTTGCATATATCTCTCCAGAGTAGATGCTTCCGAGGAGTCGAATGAAAATATTTCATAGACTTCCTTCATATCCGCTGTCATGTTAGGTCCTGTTACAAGAACTTCAGCGAATGATAATCTATCAGAAATATTTTTTCCCCATTCAAAAAATCCAGTAAAATTTTTCAAGAAACGTAATGCGTATAAAGGTATTTTATTTACTAAAGCCGATTGTCCTGAAAGTCTTTCGCATAACTCGATAATTTCTGTGGAACTCCAACCTCTAATGCCTACTAAAGGAAACTTTTTTTGATTTGTTTTCTCTACTGATAAACTGCGTAGAGCGAACTTTGCCACATCTTGGGTATCTATATACCCAACATTACTAGTTTCACTTGTGGTCCAAATAGCTTGTTTTTCTAAAATTGGGATAGCATACTGACTTATTAAACCTTGGAAAAAACCAGTTAGATAAAAAATTGTATAATTTAATCCCGAGTCTACCAGATAAGATTCAAGTTTAAGCTTTAAATTTACTAATGGTACATTAGAATGATAATTACTATTTAAGACAGAGAAAAAAACGAATTTTTTTATCCCTACTAATTTTGCAGCTTCTATTAGAGCTATTTTTCCATCTAGGTCAATTTGCTCGGCGCTATAAGGATCAGATGGTCTAGCAGTTGAAGCATCAATAATTGCTGTTATATCCTTTAAGGTCATGGGTATTGTTTCAGGTAGGCTTAAATCTCCATATATTAACTCTGCCCCCCATTCTTTTAAAAAGTATGCCTTTCTTAAATTTCTGACGAAACACTTTACAGAGTAACCTTCGTCAATGGCTCTTCTAACAATTTGGCGTCCTAATGTTCCCGTAGCTCCGATTATAAGTAAACTCATGTAATTTTAAGTATGTCCTTTCTTTTTATAAGAAGTTTATCAGATAAAATACACTATTCCGCATGTTAGACGGTTATTGGGGAAAGAGGGACTCGAACCCTCATGATATAAATCGATACATTTTGAGTGTATTGCGTCTACCATTCCGCCATTTCCCCATTGGATTTATTATATCAAAATAAGTCACTTTTTATTATAAAAAACAAGGTTTTTATAACTAAAGTTAGAGATACAATGATGTAGTATCATAAATATATATTTATACAATAGATTATTCATGTCAAATAAAATAAATCAAATTTCGTCTTCAAAAAACTATGGAGACACAAGCCTTAAAGATTTAGTAGATCAACCTTACCGATATGGCTTCAAAACAGATGTAGAGACTGAAGATTTCCCAAGAGGACTAAATGAGAGCATAGTAACTTTAATTTCCCAAAAAAGAAATGAACCTCTTTTTCTTTTAGAATTTAGATTAAGAGCTTACAAAGCTTGGACTACTATGTCTTCACCCGAATGGGCCTGTATAAATCATACAGATATAGATTACCAGAATATTATATACTACTCAGTCCCAAAACTAAAAAAGAAGCTTTCTGACTTAAATGAGGTAGATCAAGAAATCTTAAAAACATTTGAAAAATTAGGGATACCTTTAACAGAGCAAAAACGTTTAACCAATGTTGCCGTAGATGCTATATTTGATAGCGTTTCTATAGGAACAACTTTTAGAGAAGAACTATCAAAGGTGGGAGTTATTTTTTGCCCAATTTCCGAAGCCTTGAAAGAATATCCTGAGTTAGTAAAACGATACTTAGGTAGTGTTGTACCTATTGGTGATAACTATTTTGCTGCTTTAAATTCAGCTGTATTCACAGAAGGTTCTTTTTGCTATATACCTGTGGAAGTTATCTGCCCCTTAGATTTATCAACGTATTTTAGAATTAATAACGAAGAATCTGGTCAGTTTGAACGAACTTTAATCATAGCTGATAAAGGTAGTAAAGTTAATTATTTAGAAGGTTGCACAGCCCCTAAATTTGACAAAAATCAGTTACATGCAGCAGTAGTAGAACTAGTCGCTCTAGAAAAAGCTGATATTAGATATTCGACAGTCCAAAATTGGTACGCTGGGGATTCTAATGGCATAGGAGGTATCTATAATTTTGTGACGAAAAGAGGTTTATGCGCTGGAGAAAACTCAAGAATCTCCTGGACTCAGGTAGAAACAGGTTCTTCTATCACGTGGAAATATCCTAGTTGCGTTCTTGTAGGAGATTATTCATCTGGCGAATTTTATTCGGTTGCTTTAACAAATAATTATCAGCAGGCAGATACAGGTACAAAGATGGTTCATGTCGGAAAGTTCACAAAGAGTCGCATAGTCTCCAAGGGTATATCTGCTGGAAATTCAAAGAATACTTATCGGGGCCAGGTGAAAATTACATCTAAAGCGAGTGGGAGTGTTAATAATTCTCAATGTGATTCTATGCTAATTGGAGGTAAATCACAAGCAAATACATTCCCATACATACAAGTTAATAATTCAAATAGTAAGGTAGAACACGAGGCTTCTACTTCTAAAATAGAAGAAGAGCAGCTATTCTATTTTCTACAAAGAGGTATAGATCTCGAGTCTGCTGTAAGTCTTTTAATCAGTGGTTTTTGTAAGGAAGTTTTTGCTGAATTACCAATGGAGTTTGCTTTAGAAGCCGATCGTCTATTAAGTCTTAAATTAGAAGGGAGCGTTGGGTAAATATATGAATAACAAGAAATTGACTGTTTTAGAAATAAAGAACTTACATGCAAATATTGGTAATACTTCTATCTTAAAAGGAATAAATCTTACAATTAATTCTGGTGAAATCCATGCAATTATGGGAAAAAATGGTTCTGGTAAAAGTACGTTAGCTAAAATTATTGCAGGGCACCCCTCTTATACCATCACAGAAGGGGATATTATTTTTGAAAAGAAATCAATTCTAGATACTCCACCAGAAGAACGTGCCCAAGCAGGAATTTTTTTAGGATTTCAGTATCCGGTAGAGATTCCCGGTGTAACTAATATTGACTTTTTACGATTATCTTATAACTCTCGACAAAAAGCAAAGGGCCTAGACGAGCTGGAGCCGTTGGAATTTTTTGAATTTGTTCATTCGAAGCTAGAAATAGTGGGTATGGACAGTAGTTTTTTAACAAGAAATGTTAATGAAGGTTTTTCGGGTGGTGAGAAAAAAAGAAATGAAATCTTACAGATGGCATTGTTAGATACTAAATTATCTGTTTTAGATGAGACGGATTCAGGATTAGATATTGACGCTTTGAGAATTGTCGCTAATGGAGTTAATAGTCTGGTGAGTAGTTCGAATGCAATTATTTTAATAACTCATTATCAAAGACTCTTAGATTATATTAAACCAGATTTCATCCACATTATGCAAGATGGTCAGATCGTAAAGACTGGGACAAAAGAATTAGCTTTAGAGTTAGAGAAAAAAGGTTATGACTGGATAAGGGAAGAAAGTATCGAGTAAATTACAAGATACTTTCTTTAGCTTCAAATATTAAGAAGCAAAACTTTGTTTTACGTCAGCTATTGACCCTTTCAATAGATCTTCCGCTTCTTTGCTAAAGTCTTTTGAAGATTTCACAAGTTGAGCATATTGAGGTTTTGAGTTTTTTAAGTTAGTTCTCAAATTCTCTATAAATGTTTTTACTTGATTCACTGGAATATCATCTAAGAACCCATTGATACCAGTGTAAATAATCGCTACTTGTTCTTCTACAGGAATAGGAGAGTTTTGTGCTTGTTTTAGAATCTCACGTAATCTTTGGCCTCGAGCTAGTTGATTTCTTGTAGCTTGATCTAGGTCAGAAGCAAATTGAGAAAACGCTTCTAACTCAGCAAACTGAGCTAGCTCAAGTTTAAGTTTACCAGCAACTTTTTTCATAGCTTTAATTTGAGCTGCAGAACCTACACGGGATACAGAGATACCAACATTTATTGCAGGTCTAATACCTGCATTGAATAGGTCTCCAGATAAGAAAATTTGTCCATCAGTAATTGAAATTACATTAGTTGGGATATACGCAGATACATCGCCTGCCTGAGTTTCAATAATAGGTAAAGCAGTCATACTTCCACTACCTAATTTATCACTTAGTTTAGCTGCTCTTTCTAAGAGTCTAGAGTGTAAATAGAAAACATCCCCAGGATATGCTTCTCTACCTGGTGGTCTTCTTAATAGAAGTGACATTTGTCTGTATGCAGCTGCCTGTTTAGATAAATCATCATAAATAACAAGAGTAGCTTGTCCTTGATACATGAAGTACTCAGCAATAGCTGCTCCTGTATATGGAGCTATATATTGAAGAGCCGCAGGATCATCGGCACATGCAGAGACAATAACTGTGTAGTCAAGAGCACCACGCTCTTCAAGAGCTGTTACAACTGAAGAGATTGAAGCAGCTCGTTGACCTATAGCAACATAAACGCACACAACGTTTTCAGATTTTTGGTTAATGATTGTGTCAATCGCCACTGATGTTTTTCCAGTTTGTCGATCCCCAATAATAAGCTCTCGTTGACCACGACCAATTGGAATCATGGAATCGATAGCTGTAATACCTGTTTGAATAGGTTCACATACTGATTTACGAGAGATAATACCTGGTGCAACTGATTCTATTAGACGAGTCTCAGTAGTAGCTATATCGCCTTTTCCGTCAATAGGACGGCCAAGAGCGTTCACAACTCTTCCAAGATACCCTTTTCCTACTGGAACTTGTGATATTTTACCTGTCGCTTTTACTGAGCTACCTTCTAAAATATCTCGGCCTTCTCCCATGATAACCACACCAACGTTATCACTTTCAAGATTTAGTGCAATACCAATTGTTTTGTCTTCAAACTCTAATAGTTCTCCTGCCATTACTTGGTCTAAACCGTATACACGAGCTATACCATCCCCAATTTGTAAAACGGTACCTACATTTGCTACTTGAACTCCTTGATCGTATTTATCAATTTGTTGACGTATTATGCTGCTAATTTCATCAGGTCTAATGTTTACCATATCAGTATGTGACTAGTGTTAATATAAAATTCGTATTATAAAGAAAAAGTGTACAAGAACTAGTACTAAAGTGCTGAAGAACCCAGATAGGATGATAATTGTTTTAATTGTCCTTGAAGGCTTGTATCAATTATTTTGGAACCTACTTGAACAACAAAACCGCCTATTAAACTAGAATTAGTAGTGATATCTAGTCTAATCTGGTCAGCTCCAGTCATTTTTTTCAGTTTAGAAATCAGCGCTTCTTGCTGAGTAGATGTAAATGGTACAGAAGACATAACTTTTACTGTTTCTATAGAAGCAGCCTTATAAGCTAGTTCCAATGCTTTATTTACAATAGGTTCTAGATAAGAGATACGACCTCGATCACACAACACTAGCAAAAACTTCAAGGTATTGTTGTCAATTTTGTCATTGAATACAGATTTAACTACATTCTTTTTCGTCTGAGAGTTAATCAGAGGGTTAGATAATAATGTTTTTAATTCTGCCGATCCAGAAACGCTTGAGGATACACAATTAAGGTCATTAATAACACTATCTAAAGATCCTTTGCTGGATAATTCCAGGAAAGCTTCTGCATACGGCTGTGCGATTTTTACATTTTTAGAGCTCATATCTGGCCTCCTAATTGAGAGATATTTGAATCTATAAGTTTAGATTGCACAGTAGGAGTCATAAAATCTTGAAGTTGAGATGTAACTCTTTTTAATGCTAAGTTAGTTATATGTTGCTGAATTTGTTTTTTTATTTGTATTTCTGCTTTCTCAATACTACTTTTACCACTATTAGTTAATCTTTCAATATCTAATTTTCCTTGAGCTAAAATAGTTTCTTTTACTTTTCTAGCAGTGCTTTCAGCTTCTTTTTTTATTTGTTCGATAACTATTTTTGCTTGAGCCATTTGCTTTTCGGATTCAGCAAGTCTAATGCTAGCTTGTTGCAATCTTTCTTCAGCTTCGTTAATAGCTTCAGTGATTTTTTGTTGTCTTAATTCTAGAGCAGATGATAAGAAGTTACGACCTAAATAGAATACTCCAGATGCTAAGATAGCAATGTTTATAACATTAGCCTCTAAGAAATTGGAATTAAAGCCGAAACCTTTTGATGAAGCAGATGTTAACTCAGCTTCCGCAATAGAGCTAATTAATAGAAAGTTCCCAATAATGTCCATAATTCTAAACTACGTAATAATTTTTGGTAGATAAACAAACTTTTATGAGATCAGTTGTTTACTTATAAGTTTATTTTTTATTTGTTCACTTAATGTATTAACCTGTTCTTCTAAGGCTTTAAGTGCTTTTTCTTTTTGGGAGTTTAATTGGTTTGTGGCCTCTGTAACTAATTGCTCTGTGTCTTTTTGAGCTTGTTTAATCTCCATAGCAACTATTTCTTGTGCTCCTTTTTGAGCCGAAGTTATAATTGTTTGAGCTTCTCTTCTCTCTTGAGCTAAATCTAGTTCGTATTGTTTTGTAATACTTTCAGCCTTCATAAGCAGTTCAGACGCTTCAGTTAGCTGTTTACGTATAGATTCATCTCGTTCATCTAACACTTGTCCTATTGGTTTATAAAATATTAGGTTAAGAGCCACCATTAACAGAAGTATTTGGATTGCCATTAGAGGCAATGTAGCGTTAAAATCAAACAAGCCACCTTCTGATTCTGTACTAACTGATTGTAAAGCTAACGAGAATAAGGAATTTGTCATTGTTGTTGTGTTTTCTAATAGACCCTTAAAAAAGTATCTTAGGGATTTGCTTAACTACTGATTAAAGTAGTTAAGTTTACCGAAAAATATATTACTTGTAATTCTTAAGCAGTGAATGGGTTAGCGAATAGTAGTGCTAGTGCAACAACTAATCCATAGATAGTTAAAGATTCCATGAAAGCTAGAGATAGTAGAAGCGTACCACGAATTCTACCTTCAGCTTCAGGTTGACGAGCTATACCTTCAACAGCTTGAGCTGCTGCAGACCCTTGACCAATACCAGGACCAATTGCAGCTAAACCTACAGCAAGACCAGAAGCAACTACAGAAGCAGCAGATACGATTGGGTTCATAAATATAGTATTAAAAATTTTTTTATAATTTTAAGATTAAAGTATTTTAGATCCGAGTTTTAAAATCTTAGATAATTAATATTTTACAATAATTGAGAAATCAATGATTGCAGTACCATCTTTAATGATGACCATGTTCTTCTACAGCTTCACCTATGTAAGCAGCAGATAAAGTAGAAAATATTAAAGCTTGTACGGAACTAGCAAATAATCCTAATGTCATCACTGGTAATGGTATAAAAATAGGTACAAGTAAGGCAAATACGGATACTACAAGTTCGTCTGCTAAGATATTACCAAAGAGACGGAAACTTAGTGATAAGGGTTTAGTAAAATCTTCTAAAACGTTAATTGGAAGTAAGATAGGTGTAGGTTGCACATAACGACCAAAATAGTTCAACCCTTTTTTACTTATCCCACCATAAAAGTAAGACAAAGATGTTAATAATGCTAGCGCAACTGTTGTGTTAATATCATTTGTTGGTGCAGCAAGTTCGCCACTAGGTAAGTGAATTAATTTAAGTGGTATTAATGCCCCTGACCAGTTGGAAACAAAGATGAATAGAAAGACAGTACTTACATATGGAACCCAAGGTCTATAGTTATGTTCCCCAATTTGGTTTTTAGCTATGTCTTGTAAGAATTCATATGCATATTCCATAAAGTTTTGAATGCCTTGTGGGATTTGCTTAAGGTTTCGAGTCCCAACCACTGCGAATATCAATAATACTGATATTACAAACCAGGACATCAAAATTGTTTGCCCATGAACTTTTAGTCCCAGTACTTCCCAATAAAGATGTGTTCCAACTTCAATTTCTGATAATAAATAAGAACTGATAAAACTATAAAAATTTTCTTGATACATAATCGGGTAGAATTTTTATAAAGTGTCTATATAACTGTAAGTAGTGGAAATCTTCCACACACATAAATTATACCTTTGAAATTTAGACTGCTGTAAATTGAAAATTACTTATAGTTACTTACTTGCCGAAAAAGGAAATAGATTTCCCAAGTGATAAAATAATCTTTGTAGAGTTTACAAGGTAAAATTTAAGCACCTTTAAACTAGCGAATATTAAAACAAGTCGCTATAACTTTGATAATATAAAAGTAATAGCTTAATAGGTTTTTATTTTTTTATCATTTTTTCAACTTCTTCACTGAAATTCTCTTGTTTTTTTTGAAGACCTTCACCTAATACAAAACGTTCAAAACGTCTTACCTGGATGTTCTCTCCTAATTTTGATATATTTTGTTTGATTAGTTCATCAATAGTTATAGCCGAATCTCGGATAAAAAATTGATCTAGTAACGTCATTTCCTTTAGACGTTTTTGTATTCTACCTTCAACAATTTTGTCTTTTATCTCTTTGGGCTTTTTAGCTAAATCTTCTTTAGAAGATTCAGTTTCTTTTTCTTTATCCACTATACTAGGTGGTATACTTTGTAAACTAATGTATTCTACTAGAGGTGATGCTGCAATTTGCATGGCTATGTTTTTTGCAAGCTCTTGAAATTCAGGTCTCCGTGCAACAAAGTCCGTTTCACAATTCACTTCTACCATGACACCTAACTTTCCACCCATATGAATGTAGCATTCTACAACTCCTTCAGTTGCAATTCTACTTGTCTTTTTTGTAGCAGATGCTAAGCCTTTTTGTCGTAAAGTTTCCATAGCTTTCGACATATCTCCATTGGAATCTTGCAAAGCTTTTTTGCAATCCATCATTCCTGCTGAAGTTTTCTCACGTAATTCTTTTACAGTTTGTGCAGATATTTCAATTCCCATAATGTTTCTCCCAAGATAATAAATATTTGTTACACTCCTTGAATTTGAATTTCCTCTGATGTGATATTACCATTGCTTCCTTCATAAATTGAATCCGCTAACTTTCCTAAAATTAGTTTTATGGATCTTATAGCATCATCATTTGCTGGGATTGGAATATCTGTTAGATCTGGATCACAGTTAGTATCAAGGATAGAGATAACAGGTATTTTTAATTTGATACATTCTTGAATTGCTGTACTTTCTCTTTTTTGGTCAATTATCACAACAAGATCGGGCAAACGTTTCATAGTTTTTATACCATTTAGATTTTTGCGTAATTTCTCAAGTTCTCTACGTATTGATGCGGCTTCTTTTTTAGGTAACTGATCTAAATAGCCACTCTCTTCTTTTTGTTCCAAATCTTTTAATCTTTCTACTCGAGTTTTTATAGTGAACCAATTAGTTAAAATTCCTCCTAACCAGCGTTGATTAACATAATTCGCACCACATCGTTCAGCTTCTTGACAAACAACACTCGCAGCTTGGCGTTTAGTACCGACAAAAAGAAACTTTTTACCTTCTTGAGAGGATTTGCGAACGAATTCACATGCGTTTGTCAATAATTGAGAAGTTTGGACAAGGTCAATAATATGAATCCCATTTCGTTCAGCATATATATAAGGAAACATTTTAGGATTCCATCTTCGTGCTTGGTGACCAAAGTGAACACCTGCTTCTAATAATTCAGCTAAAGTAACAACCGCCATGATGTAAAGCTCCTTGTATATATAATTTTAGGTTGCACAAAATATAGATGATATTTTTACCTGGAATTTAAGGTATGAATTTTTAATTTAGTATGTCGTCATGAATCATAGCAAGATTCTCATTCTCAGTGAAAGAATAGTTCTTTGCAGCATTATCGTCAAGTATTAGAGGGTGAATATTTAATTTGTTTTCATTTTCATGAGAAGGAGAGTCGTAGACATTCAAAATAGATGCTTTATCGAAATGACTGGTTTTAACATTCTCTGTGTAAGAGTTAAATCCGGTACCAGCTGGAATAAGTCTACCTATAATCACGTTTTCTTTTAGACCTCGTAACCAATCTGCTTTCCCTTCAATAGCTGCTTCTGTTAGAACTCTTGTAGTTTCTTGGAAACTTGCAGCTGAAATAAAACTATCAGTATTTAATGAAGATTTAGTAATCCCCAATAAAACTGGTGAGTATGTGGCAGGAAGACCCTTCGTTAATAACATTGCTTCATTGATGTTCTCTATCTGTTGTAGTTCTACAAGTTCACCTGGTAAAAGAGTTGTGTCACCTCCATCTTCTACACGAACTTTAGAGGTCATTTGTCTAACTATAACTTCTATATGTTTATCTGATATGTCTACATTCTGGGATTGATAAACATTCTGAACTTCATTAACTAGGTAAATCTGGACCTTTTGCAAGCTAAGTTTGGCAGCTTCGTATAGACTTAAAATATTCTTATAAAAATTAAAAAATATCCCTAACATTTCGTGAGGATTAGGTGCTCCATCAGTCAAGGGATCCGCTAATGCTAAACAATCTCCATTAGAGACAATAAATTTTTGGGATGACTGCAAAGCATATTCGCTTATGTAGCCATTAGTTTCAGTAATTTTTACGATACTCGTATCATCTGAATTATAATTTAGTTTAAGTCGTCCAGGTCTTTGGGCTAACCTACAGGGTTCTTTGGGTTTTCGCGCTTCTAAAATCTCTTCAATTCTAGGTAAACCTTGGACAATGTCCCCCGTTTTTGATCTCTCAAAGACAAGAATAGCTAAAACATCTCCTCTTTGTATTAAATCAAGGTGATTTACTTGAAGGATTGCTCCTGATGATACTAGATAGGGTCTCCCAGACCTAATTGTAATTTCGTTACTGGTTAATTCGATGATTTGCCCTGAATCAGAGGCAATTACCCCTTCAGCGATTTGGTCTCCATAACGAACTAAATCTCCCTTTGAAACTTGAGACGTTTTGCCAAGTATGGGTATTATTTTCTTATTTCCCTCTGTATAAATTAATATATTTCGAGTGGATCGATTATTAACATAAATACTTTTTACTTCTCCACCTGATCTACATAGTAATTTAGTCTGAGCTACTCTAGTCCCAGCAGTTATTTTATCACCATCGTTGACAGTAAACTGGCTCATTGTGAAGCCTTTGTTCAATTCTCCAAAAGTATCCTTACGAATAGATAAACTCTCTAAAACAATCAACTTTAACTGGCAGTAATCTTCTTTGTCCAAGGGTATAAACTCTACATCAGCTGACAAATGGGGTAAATCCGAGATTATATTTAAAACTAAGTAGGTTTTCAGAAGGTTAACTGGGGAAGATGACTTAATTTTTTCTCCATCTCGAACAAGGATTCTTTGTACTACATCAATTTGAAGAATTGTATGAGTGTCATGTGTTAATATTTGTTTTAAGTACGGATGATTTTGTGTAACTTTATATTCAATAACTGGTCGAATTAAGAGAAATTTTCCTGAATCACTTTCTACTATTTCGATAAAAGAAGTGGATAATACTTTAAAATCTTTATAGATTTCTTCACCTACTTCATAAATTCTAGTTTCAAAAATAGTGGTAGAAGTATCTCTTACTGGGTATAAATAACCGGGTTTTATACTAATTTCTTTTACGATTCCATTTTCTTCCATTACAGATAAGAATCCTGAACTTATACTAAAAAGATCTTTAATGAGTTCACGGTTTTCTAATACCATTTCACCGTCATTAACCATTAATAATGA
>JGI12421J11937_10000296_pt1 | contig 18991 bp, 11 predicted proteins | sample LakErihyJuly2011_2_FD_11937 | JGI IMG/M metagenome (IMG submission 11937)
GTTTTTATTGCCGGGCCTTCTTCTTTTTTCTTCTCTTGGAGCGAGTGTTTTTTTTTGAGCCAGAAGTCGTTGATCTCCTTGAAGATTGCTTCAACGACATTCACTACAACGCTATTTCCAAACTGCTTGTAGCGCTGCAGTAAGGGGACGTCCCCGGTGCTGACGTCCATTCCTTTAAAGCCCATGGCAGCGGCGCACTCTGCAGGTGTCAGTTTTCTTGGTTTGCCACCAATAAGGTATGCCCCGGTCTTCGATGCAACTCCGCCTCCGTAAGCTGAGAATGTAATTGCATGTCCTTTCGTCGAGTAGATACGCTCTCCTTGTCCGCCCTTGCCGAACGTCCCAATTCGAATTGGTTTACAAGCAGGTGCTATTTCTTTAGACGCGTTTTTACCGTACTTTGCAGGGCGGTTGATGTACACCTTCTTCCAAAGTGAATCAGTTTCTTTGATCGGCTTAACTATGTCCTCTAGGTAGGCCGGCGGGGTATCATTAGAACTTCCAAGTTTCGTTAGTCTTTGGACCCAGGTAGCCCATTTTTTATCGCTCGAGACTAGGTCATTTCTCACTGCTATAATGTAAATTCGTTCGCGTTTTGTTGGTGCCCCAAAGTCGCTAGCATTGAGGACTACAAACGAAACTTTATAGCCCATTTTATTATTCGTTTCTGCCATCATGGTGTCCTCAAGGGCTCCTTTCACCGCCTTAAATGTTTCTCCACCGTCATGGCGTGCAAAGTTTTTAACATTTTCTAAAAACAAGATCTCGGGTTTGTGGAACTTGGCTATTTTGTAGATCTCGAAGAATAACGTCCCCCGGGGATCTTTGAACCCTTCCTGTTTCCCTGAGATGCTGAAGGCCTGACAGGGGAAGCCGCCGCAAAGCACATTGTGCTTGGGTATCTCTTTAAGCTCCTCTTCGGACTTGGTGAAATGTGTAATGTCTCCGAACGGGAATTGGCCAAAGTTGAGGAAATATGCCTTTCGTGCATATGGATCCCATTCGCTCGTGAAAAGACACCTGCCGCCAACATTTTGTCCAGCTAAACGGAAGCCGCCTATACCAGCGAATAGGTCGATGAATTCGAAGGTATGTTCGGTATCTTTTTCAGCAAGTTTATGAAGCATCCCTTTGTAGTCCATCGGCGTCTGCTCGCCGTTTAATTCCCGTTTAACGAGTTCTTCGTAAAATTCAGGAAAGTGATCTCTGTGAGTTAGCAGTGCCAGGTCATCCAAGTCTCTGGGAGTGCTCGGAATGCAGGCCGTTCGTTTGCGCTTTATCGCCATAAAAGTATACTGAACACCTGCACACTATGTTTTTCGAGTCAAGGGACATGCACTTTAAAGGCAATAACCCCTTTGGGTAATCACCACGGCCGGCGCTGAGGAATGAGCGACTGGGGTTTGGATTGAGGGTGGGGAAGGGTGGTGTGCAGGCTTTGCGTGCCATGAATATCCATTCACCCATCCCGCGCGGTTTACCTGCGCTTTCTGCCCTTGGCCTTTTGCGCCTCGGTTCCTCCGCCCCCATGCCCCCGCGTCTCCTTGCCAGCCAGTCCCCTAGGCACTCTGTACTCCGTACTCTGAAATCTGGCTTTACCTTTGCACTTTTGCACAGGCCGAAGGCCGTTTTGCACCGTTACACGGCATCTTTGCCGCTTGCCCCCACCTCGCCTCCGACTTCTGGGCCATCCAAGCCCTCATGACCAAATAGACCTTACTTAATAATATTCCCAGGGCGCTTCGGCGCCTTTTTTATTCATAATTAGCCTGTGTTTACTAAAAGATACTAATGCTATTCTCCTGGACTAAAGACTAGGTGCCTGGAAGCCTGGCTCCATGAACGAACCAGGAAGCGATTGGACGGCCGCCGAAACGATAGCCTTGGTCGACGCATACATTTGGATGTGGATGAATGATCGGGCAGGGCGGGCGTTCGTAAAGGCACACCTGGTCCGTGGCTTGATGGCTGGACCTGCCGCCGGAAGGTCTAAGCAATCCATCGAGTACAAGTTTCGAAACGTGTCCAAGGTGTTCGCAGATCTAAAGCTCCCGCACGTGGAGGGCTATGTCCCTGCTGATAACACAAGCGATGACATCAAAGAATACCTTCAGCTAGCCTTCGGCAGGCTTGCTAGCCGCCTGGAGGCAGATTCGCCTCGTTTGTGGGGCTGAGAACCGTCTCTCCGGGGTGAACAGGTGTCCACTTATGGCTTTCAAGCTAGTTGTGGATGTGCTTGGGTGAGCCATGGCAAAGAAGCCCACCTACAAGTTCATCGATCTTTTCGCCGGCATCGGCGGTTTTCACGTCGCGTTCAATAACATCGTAACTGTTGAAACTAAGCGTGCGAAGTGCGTGTTCGCTAGCGAGTGGGACCCTGCGGCGCGAAAGACCTACGAGCACAACTTCTGCAAGGATGACCCGCAGTTGTTTGCTAACGATAATAAGTATTTCGCAGGGGACATCACTAAGGTTGACCCTAAGAAGGGCATCCCAGATTTCGATATCCTTTGCGGCGGTTTTCCCTGTCAGCCGTTCAGCCAAGCTGGTCACAAGAAAGGCTTTGCCGACACCCGAGGGACGCTGTTTTTCAATGTTGAAGAGATCATTAGGGTTAAAAAGCCTAAGGCTTTCTTCTTGGAAAATGTTCGTGGGCTAATCACCCATGGTGGTCCAAGCGAGGTTGTGCCTGGTATCGGGAAAACAATGGAGACGATTCTCAACCATCTCTACGGTAGCAAGAAGTCGGGAGGCCTAGGGTATTATCCGCCAGTTGGCACTCCTGGTTACTTCTACGTTAAGGCGAGTGACTTCGGAGTCCCTCAGCATCGCCCTCGCGTATTCATTATTGGTTTTAAGAACAAGAAGGATGCCGAAAACTTCGTACTTCCTCGGAAGGTTGAACTTAAAGATGGCACATTGGGCAAGATACTCGGTGGCGAGGTTTTCTTTGACGAGGATTGCACTAAGCCAAGGCAGATTGGCTTCACGTTGCGCTGTGGTGGCAAGGGGTCCGCAATCGACGATCGTAGAAACTGGGAGCACTACTATGTCCTGAAACGCGGCACGTCTAAGCCTGAAGTCGTCAAGATTAACGAGAAGTCAGGCCTTAAGCTCCAGGGCTTCCCTGAAGGCTATGAGTTCCCTTCAGATGTACCGAAGGCCGCAAGAATGAAGCAGCTCGGGAATAGCGTAGCAACTACCGCTATCGAGGCCTGGGCAAATGCCATTATCGATAGCTTGGATGGCGCAGACCCATCTCAGGTGACGCGCGGACTTCCTCTGTTCAGGGGCCCTTAGCCAGCACGAACGTGTAGTTGGGCCTGAATCTTGCCCCTGCTGATTTGTGCCCAAGGCTTGTCATCAACTGGCATAGTGGTGGCTGAAAGCCTTTGTCCTTTAGCTAGCTTATCTCTGACACTGAAGATCAGGTCAGGCCATGCTAGGTCGTAAAATGCGTCTTTAGGTATAACCTTCCAAGTCAAGGTATCCGTAGGGTCGTCAAATTCTAGTATGTACTCCGCAGGGGCTGGGGAGTCGCTCCTCCCGGTTCCCGTGAATGCGAAGTAATTGAATACAGGCCTAAAGTACTCTTTGAATTCAGCGCTAATGAAAATAGATGCCTCTCTCCTGTCGTATCCTGAGATGTCTTCGCCAAGTTTGAATTCATCACCCTGTCGGACTTCCCAATAAGTCGCCACTTCTTCATCCAAGGGGTCGATCGGAAGTCCTAGCTTTTTGGTAATACGAAGGAACCCGCGCCTAAATGTGTGATTGATGATGGCAGGTCTTTTCTCGGAGGATTTGATGGAGTAATTGGCTCCGTTTATTTGGATGTCCGCCTTCATCGATGTGCCTGCTTTTACTATTCCAGCGTAAGCAAGTTTAAGCTGCAGCTCTTTGAATCCATAGTCGCGGAGCGCGGCAAGGTTACCAACGTGGGGGCAGCTGGCCCTGGTCGAATACGTTCCACGCCGTGATTTGAAATCACCAACATGTAGTGAACTAATGGGGCCTGAGATCGCTGGTATGCTTTCGCCAGCTTGCATGCATTGGAGTGCCTTCGCTTTGAGCAATAACTCTCCTATTTCTCCAACATTTTTATGGGGCGCCATGACTCTTGTATATTAATAATCATATTTATAACGATATTAATAATTAGAATGCCCGTCTAGTTTGTCCAAGCGCACACCAGCTGGCGGTTTAATGGCGCAATACCGTCTAATTTCCACGCGGCTTTCTGAGTGTTTTCTTTATGGCTGCTGCTTCCCCTTTTGAGATGAGACAACCTATAGGCCTGATTTTATCAAATGTCACAAGATTCATGGACTTGATCTCGCTTACCAGATCAGCCAAATGACTTGGATTGCTGCACCCTACGATTCGGTCCAACCCGTAGAGTGTTTCAGGAATTTTGTCCTCCATTGTCAGTAGCGCAGTGAAGCTTCCTCGGTGGACTTGCTTTGCAATCATTCCTTCACGTTCTGCCTGCTTATATCTTTCTCTCAGTGATGTCTTCAGGCTTAGGCATACGGGAAATTGCCTACCAGAGCGTATTTTTTGTCCGCAAAGAACGATATCATATTTTGTGTCTTCGATGAGCGCCAGCTTTGCGTTTACGAGGATACATTTTTGATTAATTCCTGACTCTAGAAGTAGGCGATGAACGAGTGCCTCAAATAGGTAGCCGTTCCAGTTGGCAGAGCCTAAGCCATTTTTCCGGCATCTTATATAGATTTCAGAAACAAGCTCTGGTGGAGATTTCCAAGGCTTGGCAGTCCAACGCTTCTTGACGAGTAAGTGAACTGCAGCTTTTGCTTTCATTTTTATCGATATTTTGACAATTTCCTTATTAGAAAATATACTTAATTTTACCCTACATACTGGCTGCTGTAGTTCTTCATGTGGGGCCCGATATAGCCAATGAGCACGCGTCGTGTGGCCTGTTCGAAATCATAGTATATTCGCATGATCTTAGGGTCGCGGTTTCCGTACTTAATGTGGGGCTCGATATTGTATTCCGTCCCTTCGTGGACAATACGTCTCAACCTCATGAGCAAAGGGTCTGCCTTGGTCTGCTTTCCTTCGCCGATTGCCAATTCGAAGCCAGTGAGGAGTTCGAACCGCTTGTTCCATTCCCCATGCATACCTTCTTTTTCGACGAACCGCATGTTTCTTAAGGTAAAAGCCAGGCTGGAGAGCATTTTCCAGGCTACGGGCAATGCCGTGAACTCTGTGTACTTCCTTGCTTCACTATGTGCTTCCTTTGTGATGATCACTTTGTCCCCGTAAAGCTTCTCGAACAGGATCACCATCTCGGCTAGGTTTTCTGGCATGCCGAACTGGTTTTCCAGGGCGTTAGCAGCATGTGTCTTGATTTGGACAGCGCGTGCAAGTGGCTCAAGATGGTTTATCTTTAGTTTCAGTTCGCCCACCTCAGTCTCCTTGAGGTCGTAAAGCTCGGCGAACTGATTTGCATAAATCCTGTGCTCTTCTCTTTCTGTTTCGGCTACAACGAGAAGTTCTTGGAGTTCTTCGGCTCTCTTGACCAACGGCTGAAACTTACTGGTTTCTTCTTTCGTAAGCGACTTGAATATCTGTTCGGTCTGGCGTGAAACCTGCAGCAGTCTGGTGGAGTTCCTTACGTCACTGATGGTCATGATTGCCGCCCTGTCGTATGCGGGCAGGTTGCGCAACAGTCCGTTAACTATGATTTTACGCCGTAAATCAAACCCGGCTTCTTTGATATTGAACCAGCGCTGACGTTCCGTGGGGAGATGCCCGTTTGATGGTGGAAAGAAAATTCTCACATGACCGGGCCACACCTTCATCGAATCGGGCATCTGATATGCAATCTCGTTTTCCGCATCGGTGCCTTTGATCTGGATTACCTGACATTTTCCATTCAGCTCATCGGCAAAGAATCTGGCGTTCTTTGTGCACTCGTCGTCGCTACCGTTGACGATTACCCAGCAGTACATTCGATTGCTCTTGGTGAGTAGGCCTGCGATGGCCGAGGCTTTCTTGGCTGATTCTATGACTATAGGTGTAGCCCTGATGATGTTGCCTTTATTGACGATATATTTTTCGCCAAGTCCCTCGTCTGCCATTATCCTTCTGATGAAATTTGGGACTGTGGCTGACGGCGTGGGAAGTTCAGCCGCAACGTCGTTCTGATTGTATCCGAAGGATGTAATTGTACTGAGGATCAACTCTTCGTCTTCCACCTTGATACCGATATCCACGTACCAGAAGCGTTTGGCTTTATGTTCTGAATCGCGATGCTCGTAGCGCATGGCCCAGAGAATCGTTTCATGATTGTGGCAATGGTCAGTCGTGACCTTGGCTTTCGTGGTGGTAAGCTTCAGGTCTATTCTTTTTTTAAAATCCTCATAGTGTTCTGCCTTTAAGTCGTCCGGTTCCTTGTTCTTGAGCCAATCGAATATGTAACGTCGCACTTTGCTTAGGGTATTATCCTTGAGGCATCGTAGTCTTATGCAGCTACTGTAATTAACTCGTGAATTATTGTTCATACTTTTTGTGAGTTGCTTGCCCATGCGGGCAGTTTGATGAAAATATCCTCAAGTAGGTCGACGACTACGGCGTTCCCCATGAGCATAATTCTTTGGTTGGGCGTGATACTCGCTTTGACGCACGCCATGGAATGATTCGCCGGGAAGCCGTTAAGTTTCTCGATTTCAGCGGGGTGTAGGCGTCTTAGTTTCCCTTTACTGATGCAGTCTTTAAATGGTGTGTGGCCTTGAGTTTTCTCGGCACAAAGTTCGCAGATCACGTGTTTGAACCTCGACACGGAAGGGCCGCCCTCAGAGGTGATGATTGTACGGCTTGGCTTGTCTAGGGGGTCTGGAAATGTCATCGATCCTTCTTGGTACCGGTAGGCAATGCTGACGTGAGATGCGGCATCGCGTTCAAATTTATAACTCTTCCCATTCACGCGCTCAACGTAGGTAGCGTTATCTTCCGTTAGAAAATTTAGTCCAGTATTGGGACTTTTAACTTTTTTACATCCGAGCCGTTCTAAGGCTTTAAGAGCTAAGGCTGGGATACTCCGGTTTTTTAGTAAGATTTTGATTTTCTCGATAACTGCCGACTTGGTTTCGTCGCATCCCAGTGATTTTCTTATGGATTTATGTGTTATCACTTCTGCAGGAGATAACCCTTTTTCTGAACTTGAAATAGTAGCTCGTACGGCGCTGTTAACGTCTTCACGCGTAAGCAGCTTGAATTCTCCTTCGGGTGACTCAATTAGCACATCCATCCCCAGTTTCTGTGGCAGACTCTTTGCAAGTTCCTTGATCTTGGCGGGAGTTAGCGTTGAATTACGCCCAAGTATCTTTCTGACGTATGCCTCCAGGGGCTGAAGCTTCCTTCTGACCTCATCTTTACGGCCCTTGACGTATTTCCAGGCTTCAATGCGTTCATGGCCATGAATCCTATAGCGTTCCAGCTCAGTGTCGTAGTCCTTGATCTCAGTTCTTTTAAGTAAAGCGTCACGGAGGGTTTCTATCAATCTATGTCCTGGAAGGACATCGTGGTCGGCGCTAATACATTTTCCACATGCCATCATCCCTGCGGCCTTGAAAGGCGATTTACCGTCACTCGTTTTGTAGGTTTTCTTAAGCTTTTTGCTGCTTACCTTACGGTCGAAATTGTACGTGCATTCCGCTGCTAATTTTGAAATTTCGAAAACTTTATTTAGGAGTGTATTGCTCCTTAGGCTTTTAACATCGAGTTTCTCAATCAGATCGTATTTCGACTTTTCATTATCGCTTGGTTTGTAGGCGAAAATGTAAGTTCTACGGCGTCTCTGGATGTACCCATAATCTCCTGCATTAATAACTCTCCACTCGACGAAGTAGCCTAGTTCGTCGAGGCATTTGAGGATGATTGCGAAATCTTTTCCTCGACAATCTGAGGGAGACTTTACGAGTAAATCTACGTTTTCGAGGAGAACTAGTCGAGGTCTGCGAGATCTTAGGATTTCACAAATTCGCCACCAGAGAATTCCTTTTGGTCCCATCATGCCCTCGGAGGCGTTCCTGGGCTTCGCTACGGAGTAGTCTTGGCATGGGAAGCCTCCAACAAGTAGGTCGAATTCGTCTGGGATGGCCGGCATCCCTTTGACCTTAGTGACCGATTCAATGTCATGGGGGTGGTGTGTCTTACCAGGGTATTTGATGGAGTAGACCTTATTAGCGGTTTGGTCATCGCCGTTTCTGTTGCTTTCCTTGGGTTCCCATTGATTTGACCAAATAACCCTATAGAAATCCTCTGTTTTCTTGGTAGACATGGCCTCCCGGAAGCCGCCGACGCCGGCGAAAAGCTCGATGACCTTGAGGGGTGGGGCGGGCTTCTTATTCATCAGGTGGCCATTCTAAGCATGGAACGGCCATGGCCAGCAAGATCGTAAAGAATAATAAAAAAAGAACCCTTCAGCCCTTTACAAACTTGATCACCTTGGGAGACTGTCGCTACCCCCGCCACTTTGCTTATGCTTGGTGGGTTCCCCCCTTAACCTATCACTTCGCCGCAACTTCTTGCGTTGAACCCAATGGCTCCCTCCTATCTTGAGTGGAACGAACTGATTTTTAAGAAGATCTTCAACGAAGAGAACGCTGGAAGGCCCGTCTCAATCTTTGTTGACGGCCAGTTGCTCAATGACTGGGCCGAGGAACTCGGTGCAGGTAAGCAGTCAGGCGACCAGGGGTCGGTTATGTTTACTGTCGCTTGTAAGGCTTTTCTTTCTGGAAGGCCTGATACTGTGGCTAAGCGTATATCTTCTATGGCAAAGAGCTGGAAGGTGTCGGGCTTTGATATGGCTCAACCGCCCAACATGATTGGTCTTCTTGCACTATTGGTTTTAGCGTCATCTTGGGGCGGAGCGATTTATCCGGCAAATAAGTACTATGGTCGGTATTGGGACATGATGGGTGACGTTGGAAAAGAGTCCATGATTCCTGATATTCCTGAAGTAATGAACGCATGGAATGCTTTACAGGAATGGACTCAATCCAATGAAGGTAGTTCCGGAGTTTTCAAGGTGCGCACCTTGGCTCCCGCTTTTAAGAATGTTGGAATAATCATCGCGCAGAGCCTCCTTCGTCCGACTGATGAGATGAAGCTTAGGACCATGTTTTATAAGGAGGGGGCCGAACGTGAATTCGACTATCCGGACGCTTCTTTTTTGGCATGGTTTGAGAAACACAAAAAGACAGATAACTTTTCCCCTCGGGCTCAGGCTGCCTTTGATTCCGATGGCAATCGTGATCTATTCCTCGAAAGACTTAGGCAGGAATTTGAGATGTGGGATGGTGAGCCGGCCGATGCGGGGGATCTCGGTGGAAGAATGCGGAATTTAATTAGACACGCTTTTCTGTGTCTAGTCGACAAACCAGAGCCATCCTTCACGGTACGTGTCGATCTATCTTCGCGTGCCGGGGAGCCGGATTTCCTGGAGTTGCCGTTTGGAAAAGACAAGCCCCCCATTAATCTGAAAGCACCCTCAAATGGCGCAGCCTTATCGATGCCTTTAAGGCAGATATTCATCAACGACGGAGTTAGTGCGCAGAGGGCAGATGAAGTGTACCACATTAGGTCAGCAACCGCACTTTCTCACTTCCTTTCGTCTAAGCTTACGACATCTCGGCAGGGTGCGGGAGACTCTTACGAACCGCTGCGGGGAGAAATCAGGCTACTAGCTAAAGTGCCTGCCGTTAGCCTCACTGATTACGTCGAAGTGACTAACCTCCGTCGAAATATTAAGCATATTCTTCTCGTCAGTTGTAATCACCCATCTCTTGACCGGATTGAGGCGTGGGCCAGGCGTTTCCCTGGCTCACAGTCTGAGGCTGATAGGTATAGGCCAACCTTTCTAGACCAGACGAAATGGAAGTTCATAAGTCTTGCGGATAACGTACGTGAAATAGAGGTGGGTGGAATTGACCAGCTCAAATTTGAACGTAAAAGAATCGCAAAACTTGATGGTGGTCTCCGCTTTTTTGGCTCTGGAAATAAGTATTTAAAATCACTTCCGCCAAGGGTTGTTTTTGACACTATTCACCCTGTGCGGCTCACAATAGGGTCCACTACCTTCGACATTCCAGATTCTTCGTTTGCTTTCGAGTTGGGCGATAAGCTCGCGCTGGGGGCCAACCAGATTTCTGTGGTTGAACTTGCGCCAGCTGAGCTCGTGCCTGAGACGGCTGAACTGTCTCTAAGTTTACATGAGCATTCAGAGTGGACCCCTGAGGGGGAAGGAAAGTGGTCATCAGACGCGGCAGAAATTTTAAAGACCAGTCAGGGCGAGATGCTAATCGGTTGTCGGACCGGCCAGCTTCTTCCATTCGAAAAGTCTCACGGGATAAATTTTACATGGTCAATCCATCCCCAGCCTAACAGCGGGAACTATGCCATTCCATGTGCAAACCTGCTCGCATGTGATGTCGGCATCAGGCAACTCATTAAATATAAGTTCCAGGTCAATGGCAGGCCTGTGAGTCGTCCGGAAGAGCTGTTTTGGATGAAGACATTCAGGGAATCTAAGCTGCATCCGGTGATTTTCAAAAGTTCCGACGTCAGGAAATCATGGGAAGCTATGCAGAATGCGCTCAACGCTATGAAGTTCAATTCATGAATAACTTCAGGGATAATCTTCATGCGGTGCTAACTGCTCGTTCGGGCAAAGTGCCATTCGGTGAGCTGTACCATATCGTACACGACGTCTTACGGGCAAGCGGTCAGTCCTATGCGGACGAATCAATGAGTCCCCGGGTGATTGTCTCAAGGTGGCTGTCCGAAGGTTTCATAGAGGCAAATATTGCTGAAGAAAAATTCGTGCTTTGTCGGCCAACTTTGTCGATGGTTCGTGAGGGCAGGTGGGTTCTTACTGGTGCTAAATCAACGAGCGCCGAACTCGTTATCGGAAAGTTTCTTGATCAAGACAGGCCTCCTTACATCCCTCCTCATGCTCCGCCTAAGCGTTTTTTTAAAACCAGGAGTGCCGATCCCATTTCAAGTTCAAACATAGCGTCCATCGTCGAGGCTGGTGCCGATGTGATTGGAGATGTCAGTACGCCGGCATGGCGTGTAAGGTTAAAGCTTTGTCCTGGAATCTCGGATTTCCTGAAAGAAAACATAGGTGAGATGGATCGCCGTGCGTGGTTGTATCAATACCGGCGCTGGCGCATTTCACCTGATGACTTCCTTGTTTCAGAGCGCAATGAAAACAACTTGGCTGTGACCTCAGGTTTTTTTATATGCACGAACCCCAATCCAAAGTTTAATCATTTCGTTTACATTGCGGTAAACCGGAGTAACGAGGCATATCGCTTCGCAGATTGGCGATGGTTATATGTCTGGGCACTTTCTGAGTTCTGGGGTAGTCTTAGCCCCTTCTTTTACAATCCCAACACGAGCTCCTTCGGTGTCTTTCTGCTGCCTAATTCCAGGGGGACGCTCGACAACTGGTTGCCCAAGGAGATTTCGTCACTGCTCGGGTCCTGCTGTTTTAGTTCAAGCATGAGCCAACGGGAGCTGCAGGACGTAGATCATCCTCGATTGAAGCCTTGTGTCCTCTATCCCGAGGTCCCGCACGAACTGGCCGAGCGTGTCCATCAACTTCTCGGTTTCAGCGCCAAGCACCCACTTCGATACCTTTTCTACTAATGAATAACCCTATAAAGTCATTCGAGCAAATCCATCAGGATTTCGCACTCTACATGCGTACCGCCTACGGTACGAAATATGACAGCGTAGAGGCGGAGCGTCGTGCCCTCTTCGACGCCCCTTTTGACGCCAACTCTCAGTCCTTCCATCGGTTGCCTTGGTTGGAAGCTCTGCCTCGTTATCAGAATATCGGCAAGAAGCTCATCGATCTTCCTTCGGGCAGCCTTGGATGGTCTGATGATATCGTCCAGGACCTTGATTCCTTCTGCAAATCCTCAGGTTTTTTAAGTAATGATTTTTATGTCTATACCCATCAGCGCGACATGCTCGCACTGGCTGGCGAAGGCTCCGACGGGATTGTGACATCAGGGACCGGCTCTGGTAAGACCGAGTCGTTTTTGCTGCCTCTCTTTGCTCAGTTGCTTAAGGAGTCAAAGAACTGGGAGAGGGGCGTTCCTGATGGCAGTAACGTCTGGTGGAATCAGAAAGACAAGCCGCAGTACGTTGGGCAGCGTAACGGGGAGACTCGGCCAGCAGCAGTTCGTGCTCTGATCATGTACCCATTGAATGCCCTTGTAGAAGATCAGCTTGCCAGAATGCGAAAGGCTTTAGACTCGGCGGAGTCTCGTGCTTGGCTGGACGCTAACCGTAAGGGGAATAGAATTTACTTCGGACGTTATAACGGTTCTACCCCAGGCGGATGGCGTGCAGATCCGCTTAAGCCTGAAAAGCGCAAGGTGGATGAACTTGCCGCTGAAATGAGAGAGATTGCTGATTCCATGCGTAGTCTGAAGAAGCAAGTGGATGACGAGCAGGAAAAAGTGCCAAAGCGTGAGTTGTTGAAACTCATCCCGATGTTTCCAGGTGTTGAAACTGCGGAAATGCGATCCAGGTGGGATATGCAAGATGCCCCCCCGGATATCCTTATCACAAACTTCTCGATGCTGAGCATCATGCTCATGCGCGACAATGAACGTAGGATTATTTCAGAAACGAGGAAATGGCTTGAGAGCAGTCAGGATAACGTCTTCCACCTGATACTTGATGAACTGCACATGTATCGCGGAACCGCAGGGGCCGAAGTTTCAGGTCTGGTTCGGCTCTTGCTGGAGCAACTTGGGCTTTCTCCGGAATCTAAGCAGCTAAGAGTTCTTTGCTCTTCCGCGTCATTTGGTGCTGTAGATGCCGCTCAGTCTTTCTTGAAGGATTTCTTCGGCAGAGACTTTGATTCGCGGTCTATTGTTTCTGGTCAACGTGTTTTACCTTCTCCAGGTATCCGTCAACTTGACCACAGTGTTTTTATTGAGTTCGCTAAGCTTGATAAAACAGAGCCGGTGAAGTCTTTAGATCACCTCGCCCGCGAACTAGGGCTTTCTTTCAACGAAGGGGAGGGGTACCGTGCTCTCTTTCTTCCGGTTGAGCAGGGTGGGGCAGCTTTGGCTGATTCCTTGGTCAGCGCTCTTGTCGGTGATTCAGGGCTTGAGGCCTTTGATGTCGCAACGATTGCTAAGCGAGTCTTCAACGACACCAATACGAAGAATGAATCCATGTCCGCTTTGGTCGGGCTCATTGATTCAAGGGCTATGCTTGATGACGTAATTGACAATCTCGACTTGCCACCGTCTGACCCTGTCCGCCAGGTGGCCTCCTTTAGGCTGCACGGGCTGCTTTCTTTGCCTTCTGGCTTATGGGCGTGTGCATGTAAGGATTGCATCCCCGAACACAGCCAAGCCGAGGCGGCAGCCGAGGGGCGTCCACTTGGAGAGATCAGCGCTCGGGAGCAGCATGTCTGTTCGTCCAGCCATCCCGCATATCAGGTACTTTACTGTGAATGTTGCGGAGAGACATACCTTGCCGGCTATGTTAACGAGAACCGTTTTTGCTCTACTTTCCCCGACCTTGCCAAGGTACCTTCAAGGAAGAGCACCGCGGATATAGAAGAGATGTGCAATGACCAACTTACCATACTCTATGTCGGTAATCTCGGCGCCAGTGTAGATATTCCGCATCGCTTTGTAAAAACTGATAAGAAAGGCGCAAAGGGGCAGGTTGGTAAAACCTGGAGTAGGCAGTACTTAGATCCCCGTACGGGCGTATTCTCTCAACTGCCGAGCGCCGATACCTTGGAGGTGATGGGGCACTTTTATGAAGGAGGAGGCGACGATTACTACTCGCTTCCATCTGAGTGTCTATCATGTCGGGCAGACTACACTTTCAAGATGCGTAAGTCTCCACTTCGTACTTTCAGGGCCACGGCAGGAAGGGCCTCACTTATGCAGGCGAGAAAACTGTTCAACATTTTGAACACTTCGAAGTCTGAAATCCCTAAATCCTCGTTAGTTGTATTTTCTGATAGCAAGGAAGAGGCCGCTCGTATCTCTAATGAGATTGAACGTGTCCACCATCAGGATCTTTTCCGTGCAGTCTTGATTCAGTTGGCCCGGAGTCGGCTGGCTGGTCGTGATGTTGCTGCGTATGCGAAATCCTATGTGCTAAAAGGAAACGAATCTGCCCTCGAACCTCTTAAAAACGCGTTGTGTCTTCTTCATGAAAAAGAATCGCTTGCTCTTGACGACTTCGAAGACCTCGATCGTATCAAAGTGGTTTTGGCGCACTCTAAGAGCGAGAAGTTAAAGTCCGAGGCTCAAGCTGAGCTGGAGGCCTACTTGGCAAAGTTCCCCAACGAGAATGCGGAATTCGTATCCATTGGTGCGCTTATACCCGAGCTGGTTCGGCGATTCATCTCGATGGGAGTTAATCCGTTGGGTTCGTCTGTGGAATTCGCCACGATTAATGACAAATTCTGGTCCACGTATTTTGAGGAAACGCTTGAACTTTCGAAACTAAAGAAAGTTTCCTATTTTCGGTTTTTAATCGGATCCCCAGAGGGAGACGTGGCACTAAGAGTATGCAGGCGACTTGGCGGTCTTATTGTCACTTCTTTCCTGTCATCTTTGGCATACTCATCGGAGACGTCTGGTGTCGGCCTGGTGATGCCGATTGCTTTAATCAAGGGGGACGGTGCAGCACGTGATATTCAAGTGGATGACGCTCTCATGAGGAAGTATGCCCAGTCCTTGGGCGTCACCCCTCAAGATGCCATGTCGCTTGCGATTTCTCTTACCAGGCTGCTCGCGGAATCATGGCAATTTGAAGACGAAGATCAAAGGCGTGATCCTGCGACCGAATGGAAAAAGCTTCGCTTGTGTTGCAGAAATTACATCGAGGCGTTTTCTCAGCTTAATGGCCTGGAGCAGGAAGTCGTGTTCGATAAGTCTAGGGAGATCTTCGATAACTTCATTCTTTCTGGGTGGTCTTTGGGTATCAGGGTGTCGGCTGGCGAAGAAGCTGTTGCCATTTGTAACATCTGCGGAAGGAAGCATCTGCACTCGTCGACCACTATTTGTAGTCGCGCTAATTGCGGAGGAGTAGTTTCACCCTCCGACAAGATTACGGTAAAAAGTCTTCGGGAAAATAATGTATATAGCAGTCAATACCTTAACGGTGACGGTGTCTTCAGGTTGCATGCAGAAGAGCTCACTGGACAGACCGACGATCAGTTCGAAAGACAGCGTTTATTCAAGGGAGCGTGCTTCAAGGGCAAGACTCCGGACGAGTTTATTTTCAAGAAGATTGACCTCTTGAGCGTCACAACGACCTTGGAGGTGGGCGTCGACATTGGTGATCTTACTGCAGTCCTTTTGGCTAACATGCCGCCGCAAAGATATAACTATCAGCAGCGCGTAGGTCGGGCTGGACGGAGGGGGCAGGCATTTTCCATCGCCTTGACCATTTGCCGTTCAAAGAGCCACGAGATGTTCCATTTTGAATCGCCTAAATATATGCTTACGGAGGCTCCGCCTTCCCCGTTCATCACGATTAATTTGCCCGTACTAAAGCGCCTGATTACGAAGAGCGTCCTAGAGGACGCGTTCCGCGATAGTTACGCCAAGGCATATAACGGACGTCAGACTAATGGAGAATTTGGAACTGTCCAGGAATGGATGAGTGAAGAAAATCGAGACAACGTTGAGATCGTTAAGCAACGTATCCGCAGTTATAAACTTGAACCTCTCTTTGCGCGCTTCTCGGATTGGCTAGGACAGGACGAGAAAGTGGGTACAGAGGCAAAATTGAAGATAGATAATTTCATCCATGCAGAGCTTTGTGCGCGTCTCGATGAGATAGCTATCTCCTGGCATAACCAGCCAGATTTCCTTTCTGAGGTCTTGGCTCAGCGTGGTATTCTCCCCCTGTTTGGGATGCCCACTGGTTCGCGTGATTTGATTCAATCAACCGAAGTATACAGGAGAAATGAATTGCCTTCTATTTCGAGCTCAATGGAGCGTTCAATCGTCGAGTTTGCCCCAGGTTCGCAGAAGACAAAAGATAAGAGGGTGTATACCTCGATTGGTTTTACCCCTCAGCTAAGGGTCAGACAGCTTAGGGATGAGCACCGCTTAGACCCCATCGGTAGCTTATGGTCGAATGAGCCAAAGGACATGTGCTATTGCGACAACTGTTCATATTCTGCTATCCTAACTTCAAAGCCTGAGGAAACTAAAACGTGTGACCAGTGTGGCACTGACTGTGACTCTGGTAAATTCAAGGTTTTCAAGGCAGCTACCCCTGCGGCGTATCGTACCAATTACGGTCCTCCTGCGGATGCTAAGGATGGCGGTTCTGTTAGAACCGGGAACCCAGTGACTGTCGCGTTGATCTCGGCAGAGCGAATTCAGAAGGTTTCACTTAATAGTACAACGAGCTCTCATACTGGGTCTGTTGCCACCTTTAATTTTGGGCCAGACGGTGACGGATTCCAGGGGAAACGGACTTATGACTCGGTCAATGGATTGGAAAACCAATGGCTTGCCAGCGGCTTTTCATTTTCGCCAAGAAAATCAAAAAAATCTAAGGCTGCGAAGAAAGCTGTCGGTGCTGCCGCCATTGAAAAAATTGTGTTAAAGGCGGAGACTCACACTGACGTTGTTGGGTTTACGCCCGCTACCATTCCGGCAGAGTTATCACTTTCAATCATAGTTAAGGAAGGGTGGACTGAAGCTGCAGGAATGCGTCGAAACGTGGATAGCGCTGCAGCTAAGGGTGCCGTCTTTTCAGCATCATATCTGCTGAAGAAATCTGGAGAATATGTTATGCAACTACTTGAGGGCGAACTGGGGGTGTGTAACGTTGAGCAGCTTCCTGGCGCTGCTCCTAGCATGCTTCTTTTTGACACATTGAACAATGGGGCAGGTTTCAGTGCAAAAATTGCAGCTAACCCTGGGCGGTATTTTAACGAGATCACACGAGGGGTGCTTTGGAATATCTTCAATGAGAAGCCACACGGCAAGGGGTCTTCAGTTTGTTTAACTGCATGCCCGAAGTGCATAGCTAACCACTCGAACCATCCTTATCACCCGATACTTGATTGGCGTCTTGGCGCTGATTTCGTAAGAGTCCTTGAAAGCCCGCACGAGAATCTAGGTGCTGACGGGACCGGTGACTATTACCAAGATTGGGTTGGAGGCATTGCAGAAAATGCACGAAGTTCCCTTTGCCACTCTGGTCTTGGTTATGATCGACTTGAGGAGGTAGATCACCCGTGCGCTATCAACCACGAGCTCGGAAAGATAGTCATTGTTGTTCATCCTTTATGGAAGTCCAACGTCTCTGCGGTACTTAGTGTCAAAGACCGGGTGCTCTCTGCGTATCCAGGGTGCCAGATTACGTTGGCAGACACGTTCAACCTGATTCGTCGCCCGCACTGGTGCGTATAAGCTATGACATTGCCTTTTGATTCAGTGATTACGATTGAGGAAGCACCTGTGGAGGTGATTCGCTCTGTGTCCCCTAGTAAGTATCTGGCTGCTAAGCGCTGTCCGCTCAGCTTTATTGCCTCTAAGTCGAACATATGGCAATTTAACCCTGCAACCGCAGCGGCTATTGTTGGCACGGTTATTCATCGACTTATTGAGTGGTCAGGAAAATCGAACGATAACGAGATAACTTCGGGCCAAGCTGAAGCTAAGTTCGATGAACTTTTGGCTGCTGCAGAAGCTAAGCTGGCTGCTCACCCGGTTAACCGTAGGCTAGTCCCGTTGTCGGTCACCGATTCCCGTTTTCCTGAGAAGAGGCATTCCGCTATCAAGGCTTCTGTAAGAGGACCTAAACAGAAAAGGTCTGATAAACCTAATTATTCTTCTGGGAAAACCCTTTTCATGTATGAAGAAGGTTTGATGTCTAAGGACGGTCTTGTTTATGGCGAGATTGATAAGCTAGTTGATGGCCCACACGGCTTGACGATTTACGACAAGAAAACGTGCCATGTTCTTGATGATGAGGGATACGTTAAGGACGAATATCGCATGCAGCTTCTTCTATATGCAGGCTTGGTATATGAAGACATGGGGAAGGTTGCAGATAGATTAGTGCTTGTTGATCGTGATGACCGTGAGACTGATATCCGTTTTGAGTTTCAGGAGGTGTTGGATGCTATGACCGTAGCGAGTCGGTGGCTGACTGCCCTGAACAAGAAAATTCAATTAACGCCTTCGGTGGGCCAACTTCTGTATCTGGCGCAGCCATCGCAGGATGCTTGCAGGTTTTGTCCTGCACGTGTGGCGTGTCCCGCATACTGGAATGCGCGGAAAGAATTGAACGAAGAATGGCCTGACGATGTAGAGTTCGTCGTGGATTCATTTTTGCGCCTAGGGAACGGGGGAATGCTTGTTAAGTCGCGACCCTTGTCGCTAGGCAGGACGATTCGAGTCTTCCCAGAGTTTATAGAGTACCAGCCTGCCCTTGGTTTGATAGAGGCAGGTAGTAGGATAAGGGTAACTGATGTAAAAACGACAGGCCTTCAACGAACACTGACGAAGCGTTCAGTTGTCTATATCATTAAGAGTTAGCTATTGTCCATCAGCTCAGCGATTCGACGAAGGTAGTCACGAGAGTTCGATAGCAGCATCTTAGCCTGCTCGTTGTTCTCGTCAGGATGGAAATGCAGTACCTTGTTGCGGATAATCCGCGTATGTTCGATGTGCTCGTTGGCAATCTGCCTGACAAGTTGCTCGCTAACTCCGTAGTTCTTTAGCAACCGTGCCCTTACTGCTGGGTTAAGTATCAAGGACTTGTACTCGGAAAAGGTTAACTGCTCGAGGGTCTTGTCCTTCCCCCTGTTATCCTCGTGCACTGAGGCTTCGATTTCTTCCGCGTTGGGTTCGGTCATCTCGATAATCATTCTCACGAGGTTTTCGATCTCCTGAAGTAGTAAGAAATTCTCCGTCAGTCTGAGGAGTTCGCCGGC
>JGI12421J11937_10000297_pt1 | contig 18962 bp, 19 predicted proteins | sample LakErihyJuly2011_2_FD_11937 | JGI IMG/M metagenome (IMG submission 11937)
CAAGGAGGTCGACGATGCCTATCGCGACGCCGCCACGTTGATTAAGGCGGGCGACACGGATTTCCACTCGATCATCGTGGATGAGACGCAGGACTTCGGCCCTCAGGCGCTGAAGCTGCTGCGCGCCATGGTGCCCGAGTCGCCCAACGACCTGTTCTTCGTCGGCGATGGCAATCAGCGTATCTATCGTCGTAACCGCTCGTCCATGCGTGCGTGCGGAATCGATATCCGGGGCCGAGCCAAGAAGCTTTACCTCAATTACCGTACCACGGAAGAAATCCGTAGAGTCGCTGTCGCCATTCTCGAAGGTTGCGAAGCGGATGACCTGGACGATGGCGCCGACGAAGTGAAGCGCTACAAGTCTATCTCCCATGGCGCCAAGCCGGTCACCTTGAAGGAGGCGAACCTCGAGGGCGCGTTCGCGAAGATCAATGGCCTGATGAAGCAAGCGGTCGAGCAGGGCAGGCACGCCTGCGTCATCGTACCTACAAGGCAGGTTGCGGGATCCGTCCTCACCGCACTCAAGGGCGCTGGTCTCACAGCCAAGGAAATCCGCCCCGAGGAAGGTGATGAGCATGACTCGAACCACATCCGAGTGGCCACGATGCATCGCGCCAAGGGCCTCGAGTTCGACGAAGTCATCCTCCTGGACATTTCCGGCGTTACGCCGGGCGGCGCCACGCCTGACGACGTCAACCGGCTCCAGTATGTCGCCCTCACCCGCGCCAAGAGACTCGCGACCGTCATCAAGGTGAAGTAGCCATGGCCGTATTCTTCCCGTCAGATGCCAAAGCGAAGGACGCCCCGGGCGGCCCTGAGCAGCAGGTGTTGGACGCGCTGAAGAAGCTGGATGACTCCTGGTATGTGATTCCGAATCTCCACATCGCTAAGCACCCCAGACACCTGCAAGGGGAGGCGGACATCGTGATTATACATGACGGCGTTATCATTCTTCTGGAGGTTAAAGGCGGGAATATATCTAGGGACGAGCGAAGTGCTTGGTGGCAGAACAATAAGCCGCTGAAATGCCCTGCTTCGCAGGCTAAAGACAATTGCTTCGCTATCTCCGACTACTGCCGGAGCCGACTAGGGAGAAACATCATGGGTTCATGGTGCTGCGTCTTTCCTCAAAGTAAGACGCGTAGCGAAACCATCGAGTGGAGTTCCGGGCAATTCTTGGATGCAAAGGATATGGCCGCTGGCCTAAGCCAGTCGGTTATCGCCTTCTACGAGGATATCCTGGGCAGCCAGTCTCCTAGGTTTGGATCCGAACGGGGCAGGTTGACCAAGGATGAGTCCCGGGAGCTTATCGAAATCCTAAAGCCGGAGGTTGGGGGGGAGATATCCACGGCTGATCAGGTCGAATTCGCTGAAATGGAGATTGGACGCCTTGAAGAGGATCAGAGAGAGATGCTGGGCGTGATACTAGATAACCCGCGGGTTGTCCTCCAAGGTGGCGCAGGCTCGGGCAAGACAATCTTGGGGTATATGGCATGCGTCGAGAAGCTGCGGCTAAATCCCAAAGCCCGAGTGGCGTTTGTCTGCTGTTCGGAGTACCTCGCTAACGATATTCGGAAAAAGGTAAAAGATTCAGAGTTCGCAGAACGTTTGGAGGTATTGTCTTTGCCTGATGTAGCTGAGTACTACTGGAAGCATATAGTCCAACGAATCCATTCATTCCCCATAAAAGGAATATTGGGCTTTTTAACACCTACTACCATCGAAAGTTGGATTCTGGATCAGGAATTAGGTAAAGAGCCTGACCAGGAAGTCGCGGATAAGGCGAGCGACCTGCTTACGGCTGGCCGGGCAGAAGTGGCAAAGATTCGCCTCGACACAATCCTCTCGGACTCTCCGGTGACCGATCGCGAATATCATACTAAAGATGCGAGGTTCGATTTCGTTGCAGTGGATGAAGCACAGGACTTTGTTTACAGCCACATTGAACTCTGCTTACTAAATCTCATCATCAAGGGCGGGCTCAATCGGGGGAATGTCCTTTGGATTCAAGATCTGTTCCAATCCATTCGCCCATCCTTTGTTCAGACGCTGACCTCTAATGTGCCTGTGTTTTCTCCGGGAGCGCCGGAATACACCGTGTATACTTTGCCGGCGAAGAATTACAGGAACCCGGCCGGCGTGACGGAGCTAGCAAATAGCTTCGCGAGAGGAGAAAAATCAGCTCGTTCAATAAGGTCAAAATCCTTGGCTATCGATGTGGAGTTTATCGAGAACCCTGATGGTGGAGGGCAGATATTGTCAGAATTAGTCGCCAAGGAAATTTCAGGTGGAACAAAGGCAAAGGATATTGTGATTATAACCGTAGACGGTTTTCGTGAAGATATGTTTCGGAAGGGAGTAAGTCTTGGCGGGTCAGGTACACGAATAATTCCGCCAAAATATGAGGCCGATTACTTGGAAGGCCGCCCGGACTTCGTGCGCGCTATGACGCTCATGGATGCTAAAGGGCGAGAATTCCCAGTCGTGATTCTGCTTGATCTACCGAATATGGATTTAGACTTTGAGCTAAACTTCATGCATGTGGCTATTACTCGCGCTAAAGCAAAGCTCTACGTCGTAAGTAGACCCGAGAGAATCGCTGCCCTAAGAAAGATAGCTTACGGCGAAGCGTAGCTTTTATTGCCGGAGAGCTTTAATGTCGTCAGAGGTAAGTACGACCTGAACCTTAGGCTGGATGCCCTTTGAGGATATGAGGCTGAGGAGTTCGGCTTCGGTAATCCCCATGGAAGTGGCCAGAGCCGCTAGGCTTAGGCAGTCAGGTTTGAATTCGGTTTCGATTTCGGCCTGCTTACTCCACCCCTTCTCCGAGCGCTGGCGACATTCGAGCACAAAGGCTTCCTTATGCTCTATCGGGAAGGCGCTTGCTTCGTTCGGCGTGAAGCCGGCCGGTAAAACTGATACGCCTAACTGATAAGTTTCCGGGTCGCCGAGCATATGACCAGCGGCGTTAATGATGTCATCCACGGAATAGCTGAGCTCCTTGGCCACATCGCCGTAGGAGATACCTTTGACGGGCTCCGGGGCCGGGATCGACGCCGTGTCAATCAGGCCAAGGGCATCGACGAGTCTGTTGTATGTGTCGATGGCAGTTCTCCGGCTTAATGACGTGCCAGGACGCGTGGGCTCGTCGATGACCCCTTGCAGGTACATCGAGTCATCAGCTGCACGGCATGCGGCGTCAGCGCTGGCCTTACCCGATAGTATGTCCGAGATACCAGTAGGGGTGAGGCTGGAACTGCCTAGGGTAGCTATCAATTCACCCCCAGGTAGGCGTACCTGATACTGGGTAAAGACGACTTCACGCCGTTCAGGCATCACCTGACGAACCCACACCTCAATAACGTCGCCGACCTTAGCAGTGAATGAGCCGACCATCTGGGTGCAGTGAAGCATCCCGGATAGGCTTGGATTATTGAGACGTAGCAGGGCGAAGTTAGCAGCTCCCGTAGATGGCTTAACTCGGACATATTCCACAACTGCCGAGACCTTTTGGCCGATAGCAACTTCCAGAAAAGGATCAAGGGGGAGCGGCGCCTTGGTCTTAACGGGCGCGGCTACAGGGGAGGACGCCGCCAACTTGGCAAAAATGATTTCGGCTGTCTCCGGAATGGGTGCCGTAAGGGGCGAGGGCTGCCCGCTGCCTGACAGCTGAGGCTCCCTGGCGTTCAGGATAAAAGTATCCGCGGAGACCAGGGCGCATAGCTTCGCGATATCCAATCCTCCTTCCTGGGAAAATACGGAATGGGCGCCAGCCACGAACTTGATCGGCAGGTAGATGGCATTCCTGCTACTTAAGGTAAGGTCGCCGTTTAACCCCAGTGTCGCGTTGATCTTGGATATAGCCTGTTCGTGCACAACTGCGACGACCACCGCAGGGGTGAGCAGGCGTTCGATGGACTGCAACTTTTCCGGGCTAAGCGTTTCCTTATGCAGGATCAGTAACGGTTGGCGACGTTGCCTTCTCCCAAATACGCTAGGCGTACACATCGCCAATAGGCGATCCATCTCGGCGTCAGTTTCACACCAGCGAACTCCGGCATAATACAGCTCCTTGGAAACTCCGAGCAGGTTGAGGGGACGTCGCCAATCAAACGCTACCGCCGCGATGTCCTCGATGCACTCGGCTTGTTTGATCCTGGCCTGCACCGACAGCTTCAGCAACGTGCTTCCGATTCGGTCAGCTTCAATGACTACTGTTGAATGAGGACGGCCAGGTCGTGCAAACTTTAAGAGTAATCCATCACCTCGAGCTTCGGGCCTTGCGAAGTCAAAGGCTCCTTTGATCAACTCAATCACTTCATCAACTGGGAGCTGATTATTCAGGATTACACAGGTCTCGATTTCGATTAATTCGGGAAGTGTTTGGGATGCAGCGCTGATAGCCACGCCCTGCGCCTCGTCGTCGTGGGCGGACAAGAATTTCCAGGATTCATCATCAATTGAGAAATCGCGAGCTACGCCATATTGTTCGTCAAAATGGGCTGATAAGATCCTCCGGGCTTCGTCATCGATTGAGAAATCGGATGAAGCGTCTTCAGCCCCGCCCGTCTCGCAGTCAAACCAAAGCCCGTGAGGGGTAGGGCAGAATACTTCGGGCGCCTGCTTGTCGGCCCTAAGGCAACTCTCGCGGATCAGATCCCTTAGATCGGCGCGAGCGCCCTTGTCGCCGTGCACCAAGAAGATGCCTTTGGTCTGACCGGCCCGCTCCAGCTTGTCGCCTAGGATGTAACGGATAATAGAAGGGCCATCTGCATGTCCTGAGTAGAACTCCGAAACACTGTCGAAGCCGCACTTAATGGCGTCGCCTTGGATGGCTTTGGCCGGCCGGCCTGTGTGGTTATCTTTAGGGAGCTTGACCACCAGGGAGGCGCGCTCAGAAAGTGACCGGGGCCAGATGTCTCTCAGCTGACCACCCGGGGAACTCGGGGGCACGTACCCGCATAATACGAAGGTAGCTTCTTCCTTGGATAGATAGCTATCCATCAGGTCGGTGATTGGTCCCGTTTGCGTCATGCCGGCGGCGCAAATCACTACGGTCGGCCGCCCAGCCGGAAGCTCCGGCCTTCCCCACATGATTTCAGTCACGACCTCCTCATGGTTCTCATTGAGGCGTGTCGCCTGCTTGTTCCTGCCGTAAGGAATTAGGTCATTAAAGACTGCGATTTCGTCGTCGCCGGCATCGCTGACGATCTTGCGCAAGAGCGATTGGTCGTTGAAGAAGCATCGATCGCCGTGTTCGTCCGCATGGCAGTCTCGATATACTTCGGCATAATGCCACGAGAGGCCCGAATGGATGGCGATTAATGGTATGGCTGAATTGCTTAGGCCGATTTCGGAGCGCTGATATTGCATCGCACAGAAGACGTCGACCAGGACATCAAGGCTACGCTGCAAGGAAAACGCCGGAATGACCACGAGCGAGTTATCGCCGTGGCGGAAAGCCTTCGAAAGCATTTCGCAGACCCGTGCCTGGCGTCGCCGACCGTTCTGGCTTTCCTTATTTCTGGGCCTGCTTCCGTAGGTGGACTCGCTGACGATATAGTCGGAACATTCGTTATGCCGCTTCCTTTCAGCGTAAAGCGACTGGGTCTCGTCGCTGTGTTCAACGGGGCCGATATCCCCAGTATAAAGTACGGATGATTTCTTGCCTTCATGGGTGGCCTCGATGCGGAACGCACAGCACCCGAGAAGGTGCGAAGTGGGCGCGGCTTCGATCCACACATTGTTCTCTAGTCTCTCCGGTTTACCCGGCTGGACATGGCTTGCAGATCTTAGTGCATCAAGGGTTGCGAAGAAATTTTCATCATCCACCTCCGCGGCACCTTTGCCTGATTCGATCTTGCGACCATCTTGCAGCGCGATCTCCGCTAGCTTCGCTGTCTCATGGGTGCAGAAGATCTGCCCGCGGAAGCCAGCCTGAAACCAGCGTGGCAGATGGCTGATGTGGTCGCCATGCGCATGAGTCAGGATTATACCAGAAAGCTTATCAGGAGCGCACTTGCGTGGCAGGTTGCGAGGGAGGGCGAGCTGCTCGTCATCGTCTTCGCCTTGGGTGGCGCCGCAGTCCACGGCGTAGATGTTGCCGCTGGCCTTGACCTTGAAGAAATGGCAGGAGCCGGTGACCGTCGTCAGGGCACCATGGAACTTTAGCAGCAGGGGCATCCACCAAGGCAATTATCCCGCCAGCCGGGGACAACCCCATTTGAATAAGATGTTATAAAGACCTATCTGTCCCGAGTGCCGGCCGATGCACTCCCGGCGGGCAAGGAAGATGTAGGATCGAAAGGGTTCCGGCAAAGGAAGGCTCCGGATTCTCGTCATAATTTGACCGCTTAGTCAGGGCGGTGAGTTTCATCGCCTTGTTCCCCGGTGTGCGCAGCGCCTCGAAGGGGTCGACTCCCTTCGGGCTGGGTAGTGGCGCCGCCCCGTCTTTGGGCAGGCGAGGATAGAGAATAGCGACAGGAATAGGCTGTTTAAGCGCAGGCTTATGGACAGCGGTGATGGTCGCGCTGTAGGCCAAGGCCTGGTAGGCGTCCGCCGGCGCGACGTCCTCCCCAGCCTGCGCATCCGCCCCGGTCTGTTCTTCGGGGTATGGCACACTCTTCCACTTAGTGTCGGCCAGGTAAACGATTTCGCCAGACTTTCTGCTCCTGATGACGACGTCGGGTTTGAGTTCCTTGAAGTCCCCCTCGGCTAGATACCAATCCCCCGGGTTCTTCTCGTGGCCATACGCGACAAAATCGGTCCCTGTGAACGAGCGGTTCAGTTCCGCGACGGCATATTGTTCATAGATGTGCCACATTCGGAACATCAGCGCAAAACCCTCTTCGTTGTTGTCACCCATCCGTAGGTCGAACGATTTACGACGGAGGAAGAACTTGGCTAAGCTGCAAGCCGAGCCGAGGTGAAGTTCGTTGCGCTGGAGGACCATATTCTTGATGACATCTCCGGATGGCGGCCGGTCGGATACCTCGTCGAAGTAGCTCAGCGCGAGGCGCAAGGCTTGCCGCGCCCGAGGGCCTTTCGAGAGGGACATCGCCGCCTTGAGACCGGCTTTTAGCAATCGATTGACCTGATTATCTGGATCAAATGAATTGAATGTGCAGGCGATTAATGAGGAGGCTTTGGACGCAAGCGCGACTTGGCGTTGCATGTCAATCCGCCCCCTGATGGTCGGCAGGTCATCTTGGGCGTCGACGTATCGGCGAGGTAGCCCGTGTTGGGCAGACTTTAGCACCTTCTTTCCAAAGGCATGAGAAATCACCTCAAGGATGCTGGAGCTGATGTCTACATCGGCGGCCGACTCGGTTGGTACATCTAGGTCGAAACAGACATTGAGCATCTTGCACAGGTCGACTTCGCTAGACGTAGCCGTCGTTGAATTCGGTTCAATCTTCGGCCTAACCTCGATTTGGACGCCTTTCAGCGCGACGATCCCGACCCAGCAGCCCGTGCGAACGGTGGGCATTTCGCCTTTCTGCGAACGGATAAACCACTCTAGCGCATTTCCTGCCCCCAGCTTCTTACGGAAGGCCGCCGAGGTCAGGAATGTCGCTTGTTCTTCGGTGAGCCAATGGCCCTCGGGGTCACCCTCAAGCGCCCGGCCGATGCCGATGTGCTCGTACTCTAGTTTAATGATGGGCTCCGCCAGCGGGGTCATTCGGCGGACTTACCTTTGGTGGCAATAGCGACCCATTCATTTTCCTTAAGATACTTAAGTTGACCTGGATAGCCTGTGCAGAAAGAAGCGACTAGCTTAGCCAGTTTCTCTTCCTCGCCGAAGAACCACTCTTCGAGTAGGGGAAGAATCTTATTCAAGAACACCTTCTCAAGGGCCTCTTTATCCAGTCCGGCCGGCTTTCCTTCTTTAGTGTTCTTGGCGAGGTCCCAGAACCAGGCATGGCCGATCTGTTGTTCGTTGGTGAGACCGAGGTCGCGGAGCCGCTTGTTAAGCTCCTTGAGCATTTTTCCGCACCCAGGGCTATTATCGTCGAGAGCCTTGGTGTCCGGGTCCATTCGGCGGAACTCAAATCGCCGCCGCAGGGCCGTATCCAGCACAGCGATGGAGCGATCGGCCGTATTCATGGTCCCAATGATGCTAAGGTTGGGCGGAAGGCAGAAGATCTCTCCGGAATATGGCAAGGTCACGGGAGTCGCGTTCTTTTCTCCGATCCGCTTATCCGCTTCGATCAGGGTGATCAGTTCGCCGAAAATCTTACTGATGTTGCCTCGGTTGATCTCATCGATGACCAGGACGAACGGTTGCTTCGGATAGCGGATAGCCCGTTTAGCAATACGCTTGAGCACGCCGTCTTCTAGACGATACGAAACGGAACCTTTTTCGTCAATGGTTGGCCTATAGCCTTCGATGAAGTCAGAGTAGTCGTAGTTCTGATGGAACGTTACGAACTCAACGTTGCCGCGCAGCTTAAGTTCGGTCGCGGCCGGAGTGTAGTCTCGCTTGCTGACTTCGTCGCCCATGCATATGACAAAAACTTCTTCGCTCGTCCGGAAGGTTTTGCCGGTGCCCGGAGGTCCGTAAAGGATCCGCATGGAAGGCTTTATGCGTTTGTTGTCCGGGTCTTCCTCGGCAGAAGGACGGCTAGTCCATTTTGGGGAGAATTCGCCCGCGCAAGGTTCAGGATGTGACAAAGGGTTCCATGCGACCTTCGGCAGATAGCCGGGCGGCTTGAGTCGCGCATTGACTAGGGTCTCCGAAATGACGCCGCGCCAATCCCACTTCATGTCATTAAGCATCGCCGTCACGGGTTTTAGTGAGAACTGGGCGCCCGGCCAAGGACATTGCGAGTCTGGCACCCAGTAAACCGTCCTGCGATGTTTCCATCCATCATCCGCTTCAGGTTTGTATTCATATGCGCCCGTGATTATGCCGACTCCTTCGATCATCTTAAGGCCGTCATTATAGGCATAAACGATGTCTCCAGGCTGCATGACCTGTCCGAAAAGATACGCCATACCCTCCTTTGACTGCGCCTTTGCGATTTCTAGGCCGGAATAGTTCGTGTCCGGGAGGTAATCCATCACGATATCTCGGCTAAGCCTGCGGTCTGGGAAAAGATTTTCACCCGAGAGCAGCGAATACAACCAGTGATATGCGTGCGGTTTAGACGTCAGGTTGACTAGGTCTGCCGGGGGGCGCTCTTTTGCTGAGTATCCAGATGTCGGTTCTTCGGTCGTAGACTGACGAATCTCGGCTGGGGGAGTTTCATCATTATGCTTGGCGACATATACGTCCCAAATGTAGCCGCCGGTCTTTTGGACGCTCGGTTGGTCGGTGACTTTGCTCAATGCCAATGCGTACAGCTGTGACATCGTCTTGGTGCCTACGGAGATACCTAGGTCCTGGAAGTATCCTTTGATTCCTCGCTCGCTGACGCAACCAACCACACCTGGCTTCGCCGGGTTCTGATAGAGGAAGGCGATCTTCCACTTAACGAGGTTGGCCATTCGGATGTCATCGATGGCCGCATAATTCGCCTCCTGCGCTGCGATGATGGTGTCGATGACCATGGCACGGACCTTGGCGAAAGCTTCTTCGGCGGTATCGCCGAGCGCGCCCTCCCATGCATAACGGCTATCCTGCTTGGCCCTCGGCATTTTCGATGGGTTCTGGAAGGCGTAGATGGAGAACTTCAGTGCGTTACCGCCGCCGATGCCTACCGGTGTGAGCTGTTCTAGCGCGTAGCAAAAAGAGCCCTTGTATTCTTCGCCGCTATCGTTGTCTACGCGGGTATAGTCGGTGAGTGGCATTGTCCTCACGCGTGCAAGAGGCCAGTCGCTCAGAAACTTCTCCAACTGAGCCTTATAGATAGGTTCGTGACAGATCGGTAGGGGCATGGCTTGAGGAAAAGCCCGCCGTGCCGACGGGCAACCTGATTTAAATAAGATTGTTATAAGCCAGGAAGGCAGGCTCAATTTAGTCATGCGATTCGTACCCCTGCTCTTAACTTTCTGCCTACTCCTGTCAGGTTGCGTCACGGAATACGTGCCATCCTCGGGCGGCGACGGTTACAGCGAGACCCAGCTCTCCCCGACCTCGTTCCAGGTGACCTTCCGGGGTAACACGAAGACAACCCCGGAGCGCGCCTACGATTTCGCTCTGCTGCGGGCCGCGGAAATCGCCCTGGCCAACAAGTGCCCCCACTTCGTCGTCATTTCCGCGACCGCTGGCGATAACGGCACCGCGGGCATGATGATCAATAGTTCGTTCATCGCGAAGAAGAAGCCCGAGCTCAGCCTGAGCATCCGCATCCACGCGACCAAGCCGGCCGGCGATTCGCTCGAAGCGGCCTATGTCCGCAAGAGCATCCGCGCTAAATACCAGATGCCCGAATAAGATGCGTATCTCTGGGAGTCCTTGGGAAGGCGCCGCCTGCACGAAGTGCGGACATTTCTACGAACCAGGTACAAAGGACGGCCAGTACTACGGCCACTCCAAGCCGTGCCTTTACTGCGACAACCCGCACGTCGGCTACAAGGTCCAGTCTGCGGGCTGCGTGGGGGTGATCCTTCTCCTGGTGATGGTCGCCTTCGCCCTCGCGGCCTAAGCGAGTAAGACGGACGACTATCATGAGCCTCGAACGTATCCAAGACGACCCTTACGATATGATCAATTCCGACGACCCGGAGCAGGTCGAAGGTGGGTTGATAATGCTTAGGGCTTTGGCCATCACGGGCGATCCCAAGGCCGATAATGTCTTGCGGCTGCTTGAGGCGGCCGAATGTCCGGACGATCCGACGGAGGCCGCCCGTTGGGTAATCCAGAACCGGATCGATGTGGCCAACGAAGAGGCGCGCGAAAAGGAATCCGGCTGCGCGGGCCTTCTTGTGCTTACGACTGGTCTCACTGCCGGCGCCCTTCTCCTGATTTTCTGATTCAATTAGGTTTGTTATAGATAAGGATGCCTGCCCTAATCTCGAGTATGCGACCACCCCTGTTATGTATCTTGCTCGCCTTGTCCATGGTCGGCTGCGCCACGGACTCCTCGAGCCTTTCGGAAGTAAGCCTAGGCATGACCAAGCAGGAGGTAAGGGAGCGTCTCGGTAGCCCGACGGTGGCTCGGGGTGCGCTTACCAACAAGTATGGGCAGACGGTCGAGGTCCTGGAGTACAAGCTGGCCATGCCGACCGACGAGACGGTGGGTTCGGTCGTCGGCAAGTCGGCGATGACGGTCATTACGTTAGGGGTCGGCGCGGTTGCCTTCCGCGGAGAACGCCGCGATTTCTGGCTCTACTTCCATGACGGCAAGCTTGTCCAGTGGGGCCAGGCCGGCGACTGGCGCAAAGAGGCTGACCGCATCTACGAATATCGCTTTCGTTAATTCCTCGTACGCACATGCATAATCCCCAGTTCTCCGTCCTCATCGGCGCCGCTTTGCTGGTGGTCGGCGCTTTCATGCCCTTGGCTGCCTCCGGCTTGGTGCCGACGAAGCTGGCGGAGGGCACGTTGGCCGCCTTCGTCGCGCCGATCCTGGTGCTCGCGGTCTTGGCGGTCGTCGCCAGCTGCATGCGCCGTTCGAAGGCGGAGAGCGTCGCCCTCGGCTTGGTGGCGGCGGCTTTGCCGCTGCTCGCCAAGAATCTGGCGGAAGGGAAGATTGCTTCCATGTCGTACGTGCCGAACGCGACGTTCCACTTCACGGCGGGAGCCTACTTGGTTTGGCTCGGCGCAGCGGTCCTCGTCTTGTCCGCCTTGTTCATCAAAACGGAGTCGGCTTAAGTTCGAATACGAGGGCAGTCCGCGCCTTTAAGGCGTTGAACCAAAGCGCGCGTGAAAGTTAGGCGCGGGTAATCAGCGCTATGGCCGCTGCGCCGGTGAGTCCGAGTAGGCTTAGGCCGATCACCAGCAGACATCCTTGTTGGCTCGCGGACGGGGCTGCGGGGGTGTGCCGTGCCGGCGGGGGCGGGGGAAGGGGCTCCGGAAACTCCTTGCCCAGACGTGAGACGCAGGCATCGCACGCGCCGGGATTAGACTGCAGGATCAACCTCCGCAGGGCCTGCTGCCGGTGTAAGGCCTTGAAATCCCAGAATGGGTCATGGGACGGCTTCGGGATGCCCCAGGACCTTCGATCGTAAACCCGGCTTTGCCGGCAATAGGGACAGATGCTTTTCCTGACGATCCACACGCCCTGTGGGTACTTTGCGGACAACGGCGGGGAGCGCAGGCTCCGTTCGAGCAGGGCGATCTCCATCATGTCTTCGTCGGAAGTCCACGCGGGATTACGGTTCCGGATTTCGCGGATCTTGGCGTGGGTCTCCCGGATGTAGATATCCCACTGCGCCGACGCCGCATCGATTTCTTGGCACAGTTTTGTGTATTCTTCGACGCTATGTACTTCGAGTTCGGTCATGAGAGTGGGTGTCCGGGCGGTGGAGGCTTAGGTGATAAGTCGCCCGACCATCAGCGACAGCTGGTCCCCGCGGGGGCCTGTCTGGCTGTCGCCGACGTGGACTTCATAGTCGCCGAACTCGACGTCCAGCGTCCACGAGACCGGCCGGACGGGTCGCTCGTTCAGGTTGACGGGAGCCTGGTCGAACCGCTCGTTGATCAGGTAGTCGAGAAACTCCCGCCAGAGCTTTTCGGAAGGCCTCCGCTCAAAGTTCCCGATTGCTTCGTCGGGCAGGTAGTCCTTCGCCTCCGAGCGAAAATAAACGTTGTTCACCTCCTTCCGTTCCAAGCGTTGGCATTCATAACGCGTGACGCGCAAGGTCCTGCGAGGTAGGTCAAAGAGGATGCGTACCGTGTGCGGCTTGCCGTCATGAGCATGGTACTCGTAACTAAACACCGAAGGGCACAAGGGTTCGCCCGAAGAAATACATTCTACCCAGCGGTCAAATTGTGCCTCGCGGTCCTGGTCAGGGTCGGGTGGCCGGGAGTTTTTGGTCGGCGAGACAAAGACCACGACATGCTTGAAGGTGGCGCCGCAACGGTCCTTGAAATGGGTTCGCCGCCTCTTTTCGGCCGCACGGCGCGAGGCTTCCCGCTTCAAGGGCGCATAGCGCTCGGCGTCGACCAAGCGAGGGCTGATTTCGGTGCATCTTCCGAGGAGCCGGTCCCCTGTACCCTCCTCGTCGAGGCGCACCTCCTCCGGCGACCGATGGTCCTCTTGGTCCAAGTCTCCGCTGAGGTTTCGTTCATACGCTGCTACGAGGCTGGCCAGCTGCTCGAAGGTCCGGATCTGGCCGACCTCCAGCCGGAGCGGCGCGAAGGTGATGGGCTTGGCGGCGGCGGAGTCCGCCGACGATGCTCCCTCTGAGGGCGTGCCTCTGGCCGGCCGCATCGGCCGACGGATGATCAGGGCCGTGAGCTGGAAGGGTAGGCAGCAAAGGCGAAAGGGGATGACCATCGCCGCGATCAGCGAACCCCAGAACACATGCTTCACGTCCAGGCGAGGGTCGCTGAAGAATTTACGGAAGCGGTGGCGGAAGGAGTACGACTCATCCCAAGCGGTCAGGCCCCTTACGCGACGGACCTCGGCATCTTTCAGGGCTTTCTCTTCCGCGCTTTGTCTCTCTCGTTCGGCCTGCTCGCGGTAAGACTGCAACAGCGACGCGGCGAGACGGTCGAGATCCTCTTGCGTGGGTGAAAACGGGGTGGGCGGCGGATACGAAAGCATCGTGCGGGGGTGATCTATTCCTAGGCAATTGCCTTAGGCCGAAAAGCCCAAAGCCATGGCTAATGCGGCGGGCCACTGGCCTAACGGTGCTCCGCTTGTCGCTTGCGAGCCGGGGGTGGGGTCTCCATTTAATGGCATGGCTCAAGAATTGATCACGATCTCCCGAGGCGGCGTCGAAATGGGCAAATTCCCGGAGGCCGACCTGTTGGGGCTCGTCCAGCAGAAGAAGGTGCTGCCGACCGACCACTACTGGAAGGCGGGCATGACGGAGTGGAAGCAGGTGGCGGAACTGATCCCGGTCCTTAAGGCCGCCCAGGAGCAGGCGGCCGCCGAAAAGGCCCGGGTGCAGCAAGAGGCCGACGCCCAGCAGGCGGAAGTGGCCGCCTGGGCTACGGCCGAGGCGCAACGTCGCGCGGCCAAGCTCACCTTCCGGTGCCATTGCTGCAAGGTGGAGTTCCCCAAGCCCTTTGACCCCGAAAGCGAAATCGGCGACGGGGTGGTCGATGTCTTCATCGGGTCTTTCCTCGTGCTGATCCCCATCATCGGCTGGCTGTTCGTCCCGTTCTTCATCCTGCGCGGTTTCGCGAAGGTCGTCGCCTCCCGGGTGAAGTCCCCTCATTGCCCCAACTGCCGCTCGACGAACATCTCGCGCGAAGAGGGCAGCGATAAGCCGTTGTTCCAGTAAGCCCGGCGGTCTGACCCCTTAGTCGGCAAAGTCTTCATCCAGCTCTTCGGGCCAGACCTGCTCGGCGATGGCTTGGACGGCGGCCTCATCGAGCAGTCCATTCTTGGTCGGAGTGAACTCATCGTAGGGCGGCTCGGTGGCGTCTTGTGAGGCTTTGGCACCGGCGAACCAGGCGTGGACCAGTCCGGCCCAGAGCGCGCGTCCGCGGAGCGAACCCTTGGTGACCCAGACAAGCGGGATGGTGCCATCGCCCCAGCCCGTGTTCAGCCAAAGTACGTCCCACTGCTTGGTGTCGTCCGTCCCGACCCGGATGCGCTGAATTTCGTCATGCCCTGACCCGTGGAAGATTACGGCTTTAAAGACCAACCGGGTCGACTTCGGCGACAGCCCCGGATCCTGGTCTTGGTAGCAGTTGAAGAAACGCGGCGTAGTCATGGAAGGGTTTGCTGGCTTGATGTCCGGAAGCCTTGCCGCCTTCGCTTAGCCAAGTCCCGAAACTTTCGCATGCATTCCTCCGCTATCTCTTAATGGGATAATAGCCTTTGGACCTGAGCTCATCCAGCACTTCCCCGACCGGATCGGGGGAGCCACGTTTCTCCGCCGCCCGGATCTTCGAGGCGTTCTGCCCCATGAAGCCTTTCATTTCAGCTTCGCTCTTGAAGCCATAGTTGCGGGTCGTGGCTTGTTCTTGGGCGCGGCGCTCCTGATAACGACTCATGGCCCAATTCTGAAAAGAAGTGAGATCAGGCATGAAGACCGGCGCGTTCAGGATTTGCTGCGTCACCGTGTGGCCCGGGACGGGATTGCGGACCTGGAAGCGAAGGCCGGAACTGCTTTCAAATTGGGTGACGGTAGTCAGGGAACTGATCCCGGCGATATCGGTGAGGGTCCGGCCGCTTGCGATTTCATCGACCTGCTCTCCGTTGATCAGGCCTACGATCCGATATCTTCGGTCAGAGGTTTGCGCGGATTGGTTGGCGGCGTTTTGCGTAAGACGCCCGGATTTAGCCGGCGAGATGCGCTTGGGGGCGCTGACGGGCGTCACCTCGAGGCGGTAGCCTTTCCCGCTAATCTCGAAAGGGATGTCCTGCGGCGCTGGCGTCTGCGCGAGGACGAGGGCTAAGGCGGCGAGGGCGATCATGCGGAGTATTAGGTTGGAATATGGGGCTTAGGTACACCTATAAATTTATTAAACAGATTTAATGTAAGGAGTGAACGATAATGGGGTCGGGGCCGAACACGGGGTCAGGCCGCACCTTGGTTTAGGGTGTAATTAAAAACGCCTTAAATGCTCGAATCAAGCTACGCTTAGGTTAGGGTACGGCCTGACCCCATATCCCCCACGAGAAGCAGTATCTCCACGATACCCGCGCATCAGGCGCTTATCGCGCTGCTACCGGATGTGTTGGAGAATGCGTTTGTCATCGACTACGTGGCGTAGTCGACGAGGGGGCTGCTGGCATGGTGAACGGCTACGATGCCTTCCCGGCACGGTCTTCCTGGCTCACTTCGTCACCTTGCCGAACCCTTGGCGGCGCAGTAGCATCGCTCGATTAAGCTAATACCAGACAGCGAGTTGGTCAGGGGTGTAAGTACGCCGCCACAATGCTGGCAACGAGTAGGAGCCGGTCTCCGCTGATGACGTGACCGGTCCGCCACATCATAGGTCTGGGCTTGCGGGGAGATATCATACGGCGCCGGACCTGTTGGACTAAAACATAACGTGCAACGCATCCATCCGTCTTTAACGGAGAAGTGCGTTTCGCCGCAGCGGCTGCAAGGTTTTGGTTCCTTGAAGCGCTCATTGATATCTTCGTCGCCTTCGGTGACGTGCCCAGGGCCATACTTTTTGCGCGCGTCAATTTCGTCTTCCAAGACCTGACGATGGTGGGATCTGTAGGCCTCGAGCGTATCTGCGTCCACCAGGGCTCGGAAGTTGCGCAGGCAGGCCTCCAGTACCTCATATTCGACGTACGAGAACTTGCCGCCCCCTCCGAACTTCGAACCAATGGAGACCCCTTCCGCATTCATAAAGGAGAAATAAGTGGCGTGTGGGGCCAGGTTTGCGCACACCACCTGAGCGACGTCTCGATAGGTACGGATGCTTTCGACGGGCAAGGGAATGCGGATATTGTAAGCCAGGTCGGATTCATCGGGCCGCGGCGGACTAGAGCGAAGCAGTTTCAACCTTTTCCGGTAGTTCCAGCACCCTGCGATGCCGAAGTACACCGGAGCGATGAGCATGATCGCCAGCACGAGCGGAAGGAGGGCGAGGACGAACAGCAGGAAGCCGCCCTCAAGTTTACCCCATCCGCCCCAAACATTTTTGAAACTCCGGAAGGCTACGTGCGGCGCATACTTCTCATCCCACTCGCGTAGCCGCAATTCACAGATCCAGGCCTTGGATGAATTGTATTTCTCCTCCAGCTTCGCGGAGAGCTGATCAAGCTGCGCTTGGGTCGGTCCGTCGGCGGGCGAGGTAGGATGGTTCGTCATAAAGAGTCAGGAGTCGGCTTAGGCCTCAGGCGGACGGTTGCCCTGCCTCCGAGCCTCGTCCTGTCCGGCGATCTCGCGGGAGGCGTCTCGGAGGGATGCGCCGATGGACCAGAAGAAATAGGCCACCGGAACGCCGAGTAAGCCGGCCCGCCAGATGCCCGCTTCGATCTGCTGGCGGAGCCCGAATTCGCCGTCACTCACGAAGCCGGCGATGAGGCCGCCCGCATAAAGGAGAGCTGCTGCGACGACGAGGGAGAGTGTGAAGCCTTTGGCTGTCCGGCGATAGGTCACCTTCCTCGGTTCGAATCGCTCAGGATATTGGAACATAGCGCTGAGGCCGAACCAAAGAGCTCCTGCTCCAATCCAAAGGCAGATCGCACCTCCGCTGGGCGTACTGGTCCGGAATCGCGGATCCATCAGCAAGGCCGTCGGCCCCAGCTGATGATTGGCGAAGAACGGGTAAGCGATGATGAGGAGAAAGATGAGTCCGATGCCCCAGCGTCCGACCTTCTGGGCGCTTAGCCAGAGGATGGCGACTGGGAACAGGAGCGTAAAATAGGCGAGACACGCGTTAGTATCCATCAGCCAGTGATTGGGCCCGTAGCGGTAATCTCCAATCGGACAGAGCCAGGCCGGGAAGAGAAACATGGTCCCGGCCGCGATGGGATAGCATAGGTAATGCTGGCCCGGAGGTGGGGGCAGGGCGTCGTTAGTCGCGAGATCGTAGCAGCGTGTGCATGTCCCGGTCGCGGTGGCGACCAGGCCGGCGGGGAGCTCCGGTCCGTCCAGGTAACTGAAATGCGTCTGGCAATGCACGCACATGAAGGCGGGAGCGGGGCGGGGCGGTTCCATGGTCAGCGAGGAGTTGTTGAAGTGTCGGGTTAACGATAATGGGGTCTAACCCCATTATGGGTGGGGCGCATGCGGTCAGGCGTAGTGCTCGGTGATGGCGACGCTCGCCCACTTGCCGCAGTAGCCCTCGCCCCCGTCATTACCGTAGCTCACAATGAGTGAGCCAGGCTTACCGCGGCCGTTGAAATCCCAGTAGCAGCTAAAGCGCTCGCCTTCGTAGTAATAGGTCTTGCCGCTGGTCCCCCATTCCTTGCCCGATTGGATCTTCTTCCAGTTGCGCGGTCCGATGGTGACGCTGTGAATGTCATAACCCCACTCGACGGATAAGGTGACGGACTTGAGCTTGCCGGTCTTGGCCCCGGGCTTCTCGCCGACTGGCCTTTTGGGCTGCCTGCTTTCGCCGAAACTACCGGTGCGCGGATCCATGTCCCGAAGTTAGGTTGTCGGCCGGGGGAGTAAATGTTCTTATAGAACCATATTGCCCGCCATCCAGGGTTGGCTTAGTTAAATTACCGTCCCGCTTATGATTCCAATCCCTACCGGGTGCGCCCGCTTTCTTTGTTATGGTTGGATCATCACGGGGGTCATTTTCGTGCTGGGCCTGAACAAGAACGGCGAAGACCTTTCCGGCGCCGGGCTGTTGGCCATCGGCCTCGGGGTCCTCGGCCTCTACGTCACCCGCCCGCGCAAAGACTGACCCTTGACGGCCGCGCGCTCCTGCGCGAGCAAAGGGGTAGGGGCGCGATGGCGTCTCGACCGGATGCAACTAGGGCAGCACGTGGCGCTGCCCCTACCTCGAGACAACTTGACGGCGGGGATTCGATGCACTCGCTTGGGGCCATGAGTTATCGCCATATCGTGATCTTTCAGTTCAAGGCTGACGCCCCGGCGGAGAAGGTCCGCGGGGTGGTGGAGGCGTTTAAGGCGCTACCGTCCAAGCTGCCGGCGATCCAAGCCTTCGAGTGGGGTACGAACGTGAGCCCGGAAGGATTGGACCAAGGCTTCACCCACATCTTCACGCTGACCTTCGCCTCAAAGGAAGCCCTTGAGAAGCAATATCTCCATGAGCCCGCGCATCAGGAGTTTGTCGCCCTCTTGCCCGACATACTCGAGAAAGCACTCGTCCTTGATTATGTCGGGCAGTGAGGGCGACGAGAGTATGGAGTATCGAGTATAGAGTATAGGACGCGGCCTGAAGGCCGCGTGGGGGAACTGCTGGCATGGTGAACTGCTGCGAAGCAGGGGCACCTTTTCAGGTGGCAGGGTAGGGGCGT
>JGI12421J11937_10000299_pt1 | contig 18910 bp, 14 predicted proteins | sample LakErihyJuly2011_2_FD_11937 | JGI IMG/M metagenome (IMG submission 11937)
GGATTGACAACCAATACGGGTACCGATACTGAGGTTCTTTTGCAGTTGTGGAGTTTGAAAGGGGTTGATTGCATTGCTTTGTTGGATGGTTTTTTTGCTTTCGCCATTTGGGATACGGAATTGAAGGAGTTAACCTTGGCTAGGGATAAAACGGGGGTAAAGCCTTTGTATTATTATTTGGATCAGGATGGCGACAACTCTGAAAATATCATCAAATCCCTCTCGTTTGGCAGCGAAGATTTTGCGTTGAAGCAAGCGCTCGGGTTGCAGGGGTTGGAGGTTTCGCTGAGTGAAAAGGCATTGAAATCGCATTTGGAATTTGGGGCGTCGGACCGAAATATGCTTTTCAACGGAATTCTGGAGTTGGAAATGGGCTGTTATCTTACCTATTCGTGTTTGAGTTTGGATTCGAAGTTGAATCCCATTTCAGATTGGGGACGTGTGATTATTAAGCCATGGCACAATGGCGAGTATTTGAGATTGGACGACGGTGCGGGTTGGCAGCAGCAGTTGGGATTGAATGAGGAGCCAAAGAATCATATCGAATTGTTGCGGTCGCAGTTGATGTTGGGGATGAAGAAACGACTTCGCAGCGATGTCCCGATTGGATTTGCGGTGAGTGGCGGGATCGACAGTGCGGCTTTGGTGGGGATGGCGAGGGAAATCATGGGGAAAGAAGCGCATTTACATGTGTTTTCGGTGGTTGCACCTGGCATGGATGGCGATGAAAGCGAATATCAGAAATTGGTGGTGGAGCATGTGGGTGGAATTTGGCATAGGGTGGACGTTCGCGAGTTGGACGGCAAATATTTAGAAAGGTATATAAAGGCTACGCATCGGATACCGGTGGCGTGGAATAATTTGGCCCATTTTGCCTTGTGTGAGGCGGTGAAGGCGGCTGGCGTCACGGTTTTATTTAATGGTCAGGGTGCGGATGAACTGTTTGGCGGCTATCCTCATTACTACAAGGCTGCATTTTGGAATGAGAAAAATACGCTTTGGCCTTTGAGGCGGAAATGGCCTCTGGGTTTTGTGGCGGCCGGAAAGCAATGGCTTAAAGCGGTTTTGGGTAGTTGGGTTGGACGTCCGTTTGAGACGTGTGTGGATGTGTTGATGCGCGAGGATTATTATGGTGAAAGGTTAACGCAATTGTTGCGTTTTGAGGATAGGAATGGAATGGCAGCGGGGATTGAGGCGAGGAATCCATTTGCCGATGACTATCGCATGGCGGATGCTTGGTTGAATGCTTGGGGCGATGATACTTGGAGCTTGGAGGGTTCGCTAACATCGAAATTGGTGGATGGTTTTTCCAAGGGGTATTTGCGCAAGGCGATGGATGTCGGATTGGTTCCGAAAAAGGTTTTATGGCGGGTTGATAAAAAAGGGTTTTCGGTTCCGAAGAATGAATTGACGGCCCGGGAATTGGTGGTGTGGAAGGATTGGATTTTGTCGGACCGATTGGATGGTCTGGTGTCCCGCGCCAAGCGGCATAAATCGCTGGATCACGTTATGGGAAATTGGGGAATAAATGTTTTGGGGAAGGGGTCAAAACCGCGGGTTTTCGGTAGTGGTGATGTGAAATTGTTGGATGAGTTATTTCGATGGGCGGCAATGGGATGTTTTTTGGAAACTTTTCCCTGTAAAATAGAAGGAGGCGGTGATGGGTGACGAGAATATAAATATCGGACGAAATGCTCTCGGGAAATTAGACCCAGCGAATAAGAATTCTGTTTTTAGCGATGGCGGTCCGGTGCGGACATTTGGCTGGCAGCTCGTTAAAGCGGTCATTGCGGCGTTGGTGGTTGTGATTTATTCACGAGGCATGGGAGCTTACGGTAGGGGTGCATTGTCGGTTTTATTGCTGTATTTACAACTGACATTGATGGTGAGCGAGGTGGTGGCTGGTGGTGCATTGGCGAATTTGCTCACGAAGTACTCGGTACGACGCATATTGCCAACGGCGTGGGTGTTTTTATTATTGGTTCTTTGTATCGCGTATTTGATTGGTTGGTTTGTTTGGGTTATTCCGAATGCGGGTAAATATCCTATCTGTTTGGATCATCCCAAAGTGATTACACTCAATTTGCTCTTTTTTCAGGGATTGTTTCTAGGCGGATTGAATATTCAGTACAATCTTTATCAGGCCCAGGGATGGGTGAATCAACGGAATCGCTTACAGGTTTCAATGGAAGTTCTGAAGTTGCTGGGACTCTTATTGTGCTTTGAGGCGATGTACGGTTTCATAATCCCGAAAAATGCGGCCATAGAACTCAGTGTAAGTATGCACATAGCCGAGCGTTTGATGGATGGACAAACCCTGCACTATCTCCATGGGTTTAATGAAATGGCCATTCTGTGGATTCTTGTGTACGCATCCGGCTTGGTTTGGGTGTATTCTTTGTGGCAGTCTCGGTCGTTGTTTAAAGGCGGAGCGATGCAATCGATTCAGTCAAGTTCACAAGAAATGGGTCAATCCCGTCACGGATCAAATAATGGGTCGTTTTGGAGTTCCATACAGCCACCCAAAGAAATGTTCAACATTGGATTCTTATCGCAGCTCGGACATATTTTACTGTTTCTTTTATATCGATTGCCGTTGTGGTGGATGGCCGCACAATTTGGAAATTCAGAGGCGGGGTTATTGGCAAATGCGCTGTTGATCGCCGATACCATCTGGATTTTTGGCAATTCTTACGGTACGATTCTACATTCAAGGATGTTGGTTTCCTCGGGATCATTATCGGGGGATCGAAATAATGGCGATGAGTCAGCACCTGCATCGCAGCAAAGAAAATTCCAGAAGTTGCTTTCGAGATATGTCGTTATTTCGTCGTCGGGAACCCTGCTCGCCGTCCTANCTGCGATGTTAGTGCCNAATGCGCTCTATATTTTCGTTTTNGGGGAGACATTTTCGGGGCTTAAAGAAACCTTGTTTATGATATCGCCCGCCGTGATCTTCTTAGGGATATCGGCGCCGATCGGACATTATTTGCATGCACAAAATCGTTTCAAGGGATTGATTGTTAGTTATGGTTCTGCTGTTGTTGTCCTGGTGGTTTTATGGTTCGGGGTGGATGAATTAATATCAATGACGGACTTTCATGATACGGGTGCGATTCCTCGAGGTTACTTTTTGGGAATGGTTTCCTTTTTCGGGAAATTCATGGCGGTCAATTTGGCCTTTTTGGTCCTTCTGTTTTTGAATTATCGACAGGTTAAGCACATTTTGAGATTTAGGGCTAATGTGTTTATATTGTTGAGGTTCGTGCGGAGATATTTCGACAAATAATAGGCACTTCTTGTATAGTATTTAACACAATCGCGATATGTGTTGAACAACCTCTAAAGATTACACTTATTTTTGCCCCACTTAACTTAAGAAAGTACATATATGTCAACCCCTAACAATGGTGGAACTCCAAGATACAATCCACTTGAGAGCATGCAGAGACGCTTCGATGAAGCCAAAGAGAAATTAGGATTGGATGATCAATTTGCGAATGTCTTGCGCGTCCCCGATAAGGTGGTTGCGGCCAATATCCCAGTAACAATGGATGACGGTACAATTCGCGTTTTTGAAGCTTATCGCGTAGTTCACAGTGTACATTTGGGTCCGTCTAAAGGTGGAATCCGCTACAGTATGGATGTTCACTTGGACGAGGTTAAGGCCTTGGCGGCTTGGATGACGTGGAAGTGTGCTGTGGTTAATGTGCCTTACGGAGGTGCTAAGGGGGGTATCAAGTGTGATCCTCGCAGCATGAGTAAGGGAGAATTGGAGCGTTTAACGCGTGGATATACATTGGCAATGCGCAATGTATTTGGTCCAGATAAGGATATTCCAGCGCCTGACATGGGTACTAGTGCCCAAGAAATGGCTTGGATCGTAGATGAATTTAGCAAAATTACTGGCCACACTTCTTATGCCGTAGTTACGGGAAAGCCTTTGGTTTTGGGTGGTAGCTTAGGTCGCGTAGAAGCAACAGGTAGAGGCGTAATGGTAAGTACCCGCAGTGCGATGGCCAAATTGGGATTGAATCCAACCAGTACCACTTGCGTTGTGCAGGGTTTTGGTAACGTGGGAAGTATTTCAGCCAAGTTGATCGCCCAGTTGGGTGTGAAAATCGTTGCGATTTCTGATGTTTCCGGTGGTTATTACAACCCGGAAGGAATTGACGTAGCCGAAGCCATTGCTTATGTTGCCACTAGCGCATCGCGCAGTTTGGAGGGTTATAAAGGCGGAAGTCAGGTAACCAATGGTGAATTGTTGGAGTTGCCATGCGATATTTTGGTTCCTGCCGCAATGGAGGATCAAATCACACCAGAAAATGCAGGACGTATCAAAGCGAAAATGATCGTAGAAGGTGCAAACGGACCGACAACTGCTGAGGCGGATTCAATTTTGAACGATAAAGGAATTTTGGTAGTTCCAGATATTTTGGCCAATGCGGGCGGAGTGACTGTATCGTATTTTGAGTGGGTACAGAATCGTTTGGGATACTATTGGACAGAAGAGCGTGTGAACCGTCGTGCCGATCGTGCGATGAAGCAAGCGTTTGATAATGTGTATGCAACGGCCGAGAAGTATAATGTAAACATGCGAATTGCTGCTTACATCGTTGCTTTGGATAAAGTTGCGAGTACGTTAAAGTTGAGGGGCTCTTTCTAAAATGAGATTACACAGAGAAGGATTTACTATCATTTTTGTCACCACGTTGGTGCTGGCGTTGCTCAATTATGGCATGCAAGCATGGCTAGGAGAGGGTTTAGTTTCTCAGATTTTCTTGGGGATCAGCCTGTTCTTTTTTATCATGGTTGTGCAATTTTTTCGTAATCCATCAAGGACAACTCCTGAAGGCGAAGGTTTGATTATTGCCCCTGCCGATGGCAAAGTGGTTGTGATTGAAGAGGTTGAAGAACCCGAATATTTCAAGGACAAGCGCAAGCAAATTAGCATTTTTATGTCGCCAGTGAACGTTCATGTAAACCGGGCTCCCGTTTCGGGCAAGGTGCTTTATTACAAGTATTTCAAAGGGAAGTATTTGGTAGCATGGCATCCCAAGAGCAGCACGGAAAACGAGCGTACCACGGTTGTGATGGAAGAGGGCGGAAAGCAAATTTTGTTCAGACAGATTGCGGGTGCTTTGGCAAGACGGATCGTTTGTTATGCGAAGCCAGGAATGGAAATCGCAAGGGGTGGTGAATACGGTTTTATCAAATTTGGTAGTCGGATCGATATTTATTTGCCATTGGATGCTGAGGTTTTGGTTCAATTAGAGCAGAAAACGGTAGGCGGAGAGACGGTGATTGCGAAGTGGTAAAATTGAAGTTTACGTTGTATATTTGTTTAAATAACAAAAAGATATGAAAAAATTACTTGTTTTGGGATTGTTTGTTGCGGGATTCGCAATGACGTCTATGGCTCAGAATGTAGCCCAACCAGTAGAAAATACCCCTGCTGTTGAGGTTGCTAAAGTTGCTCCAGCTGCCGATGCAGTTGCTCCAGTAAAAGCTTGCTGCAAGAAAGAAGGTGCTGCCGGTTGTAGCAAAGCAGGTGCTGCCAACGTTGAGGTTAAAGCATGTTGCAAGAAAGAAGGTGCTGCGGTAGGTGCTGCAGGTGCTCCAAAAGCAGGTTGCAATGGCGCTGCAGGTGCTGAACACAAATGTGGTGGTCACGAAGGTGCTGCAGTAGGTGCTGTGGGTGCTCAAGCGGTTCCAGCAACAGAAAAGAAGCAATGTGGTTCTGAATGTCAGAAGCCTTGTTGCAAGAAGGGTAACTAAGAATCGAATTACGCGGGGGTTAGTTCTCCCGATGAAATTGAGATTACCCAATAGCAAAAATTTTATAGTTCATAAAAAAGGGCGCCGCAGGCGCCCTTTTTTATGAAATCACATCGAAACCTTGTGCGATTCAGTTTATATGTGAAATCTGTGTTGTTCCTTTGTAGCACGGATGGATAAAGGATTTAGACGGATTGTTTTTATGCTCATGGGATTAACCGCCATTACGGTGATTTCTGTCGGCGTTTATCTGTGGTACAATTTCAACACCCGCAGTAATTTGGTGTTGGTTATCCCCGCATCGTCTAAATGGTTTTTGCATGTGCAAACCAAAAAGCTTCGCAGTGATTTTGCTGCTTCAACCACGCCACCTAAGAGCGTTGATTCCTTAAAGAGTACTATTGCGTCACTTTCTGTTTTTAAAGGGGTAAAAGACGCCTCTGAGCCTGGAATAGGTCTATATTCCGATGTCGTTGCCTTTGAAGTGGATGGTGGCAAGTTTCTATGCTTGTCGTTGACCTCGGAAGAGAAATTCAAAGCATTTGTGGCCAAGCTCCAAAAACAGAAGAAGTTGCACAAAACGATTCAAAAGCCCAGATATGCGTATGCGAAATTCGCGACAAGAAATGCCTATTTGGTTTATCAATACAAGGTGTGTATGGTTTTCGTGCCCAACGATTCTATTGAGAATGCAGCTTTAAATGAGAAGATTCTGGATGTCGTTTTTCCTGAAAAGACCCATACGATGATGCAAAATCCTACGGTTCAAGCCCTTTACGAAGACGAGCCGGAATTGGTTTTTTATTCGTCTGATAAGTCGTACGGATTGTCGCAGGCCATTGATTTTCCTGTGGTTTCCGATAGCAAGGCGCCTTTTGCCAATCCAGTGAAATTTATATATCCCACGTTAATGTCGGCCGGGGCGACCAAGCCATCGCCATTGATGTTGGCGGCCAAAGCGAAATTGCCATTTAACATAGATGCGTGCATCAATCCAAAAAACGAACTAGACGCGCATACCGCTCTAGACCTGGCCTTACGCATTTTTAATCAATCGATTCACCAAATTTCTCAATGAAAATACAAGATTTACTAAAGGAACGAATTCTTATCATCGATGGGGCCATGGGCACCATGATTCAGAAGCATAAGCTATCGGAAGAGGATTATAGAGGGACAAGATTTGCCAATTTTGCGCATCCCTTGCAGGGGAATAACGATTTATTGGTACTCACGCAACCACAAATAATTTCCGATATTCACAAGGAATTCTTGTCGGCCGGAGCCGATATTTTAGAGACCAATACGTTCAATGCCAATTCGATTTCGATGTTAGATTACCACATGGTGGATCTGGTGAAGGAACTCAACACGGCAGCGGTTAAATTGGCTTTGGATGCGGCTGCAGAATATACCGCGATGAACCCAGATAAGCCTCGCTTTGTGGCTGGAGCTATCGGACCAACCAATAAAACGGCTAGCCTATCGCCGGATGTCAATAACCCTGGGTATCGTGCGGTTTCCTTTGATGATTTAGTGGCCTGCTACACCGAACAAGTCATTGCATTGATTGATGCTGGCGTCCATTTGTTGTTGGTGGAAACGGTGTTTGATACCTTGAATTGTAAGGCGGCTTTGTTTGCTATCAATACGGTGAAAGAAGAGCGCGGCTTGGATATTCCAGTGATGGTGAGCGGTACGATTACCGATAATTCCGGACGTACGCTTAGCGGTCAAACGGCAGAAGCATTCTGGGTGTCGATTTCTCACGGCAATTTGATGAGCGTAGGTTTGAATTGTGCTTTGGGAGCGCCGCAGATGCGTCCTTTTATCGAAGAAATGGCCCGCGTGGCTTGGGTGCCGATCAGCTGTTATCCGAATGCCGGTTTGCCGAATGAATTTGGCGAATACGACGATACACCGGAAGGAATGGCGGCAGTTTTGGAAGACTGGTGTAAAGAAGGTTGGGTAAATATTGTTGGCGGATGCTGCGGCACAACGCCAGATCACATTCGCGCTATCGCAATTGCAGCGGCCAAATATGCCCCAAGGCCTATACCCGTCCAAGCTGAAGTGTCGATTTAACACTTCTGAAATCAATTTTTATATCTCAATTCTCCGTATCTTTGCACCATAATCATGGCTGACGTTCAAACTCAGAATATGCCCGCAACATCATTTGATTTATTTGCCGGCTTAGAATCAACAAATCACGAACAAATCGTTTTTTGTCAAGATCACGCAACTGGACTTAAGGCAATTATTGCCATTCACAACACTGTATTAGGCCCAGGCTTGGGTGGTACTCGTTTTTGGCATTATGCCGACGAGAAAGATGCCATCAGAGATGCGATGCGTTTATCGCGCGGTATGACATACAAAGCCTCTGTGGCGGGTTTGAATTTGGGCGGTGCTAAGGCTGTTATCATTGGCGATGCCAATTCGATGAAGTCTGAAGCATTGATGCGCAAATTCGGTCGTTTCGTTGAGAACCTAAGTGGAAAATACATCACTGCCGAAGACGTTGGGACAACCACGCGCGACATGGAGTATGTGAATATGGAGACCGACCACGTAGTGGGTTTACCAGAGAGTATGGGTGGTGGTGGAGATCCTTCTCCAGTGACCGCTTACGGTACTTACGTGGGTATTAAAGCTTCTGCCAAACAGGCTTGGGGCAATGATAGCTTATCAGGTAAGTCTGTCGCCGTAATGGGTATCGGAAAAGTGGGAATGCACTTGTTGGAGTATTTGCACGAAGAAGGGGTGAAGTTGTATGTTGCTGATATCAATGATTCAGCGTTGCAAGCAGCTGCGACTCAGTTTGGCGCGACTATAGTTAGCGGTGAGGAAATGATTGGCTTGGATGTCGATATTTTTGCTCCTTGCGCTTTGGGTGGAATCATCAACGATGTCACTTTGCCAAAATTGAAATGTCAGATCGTGGCTGGTGCTGCAAACAATCAATTAGAAGACGAAAAAATCCATGGTGATTTGTTGAAATCAAAAGGTATCATTTATGCCCCTGATTTTGTAATCAACGCAGGTGGATTGATCAATGTATATTCAGAATACAACGGATATGTGCGTGAAAATGCAATGTCTCAAACTGAGAATATCTACAATACTATCTTGGAAATTTACAAGAAATCTGAGCGTGAAAATGTGAATAATCAGCATGCTGCGATTTTGCATGCCGAGAAGCGCATTCACGATATGATGTTGGTACACAGTACTTATTAATATTTTACCATAGAATCTTAGGCCTTGCCTTTGATGTTCTGTGATTGTTTATAGGAAAGGGACTGATTTTTCAGTCCCTTTTTTATTTAACTTCGCTCCGCTGTCATGAAAATGAAATTTGCCTGGAACCAGAATAGTAGCGCCGCGTTGATGGCATTATTGGTGGTTGCCTTGGTGAATTTGGTTGTCGGATTTTCGGCTTTAGAGCCTTCGGGCGGACAGGATTCGTGGAATCATTATTTGTATGCTCGGTGGGCGCCGCATCATCCTGAATTGTTGTTGGATCAGTGGGGGAAGCCCTTTTTTACCTTTTTTGCGATGCCTTTTGCTGCCTTTGGTATTTCGGGGGTACTCATTTTTAACCATCTGTGTATTTTGGCTGCAGCGTGGTTGGTTTATCTTACCGCAAGGCGTGTGGGATTGAAAAATCCTTGGCTCACGATATTCCTTTTTGCTTGGCAACCCATCGTTTTGGCCAATGCCCATTCTGCCCTTACCGAGCCGAGTAACGCGATGGTGTTGGCTTTGATATGCTATTTGTTTACCAGTAACAGATGGACAGCTGCAACGGTACTTGCGTCGTTTTTGCCTATGGTTAGAAGCGAAGGTTTCGTTTTACTCGCCGCGGTGATGCTGTTTTTGGCCTTGCGAAATCGGTGGAAATATATGCCGCTCACGGTTGTTGGAGTTTTGATCTATGGTTGTATGGGTGCGATCGTTAGCGGAGAGTGGAATTGGTTGATCATTCACAATCCTTACGTTCAGCAGGAGTTGGGTAGGGGGTTTGATGCCGGACATGGCAATTTCTGGTACTATTTGAACCATCAAAAAGAAATTACAGGACTCATCGTCACGGTTCTTTGTCTCGTTTCGGTGGTAATGATTTTGGGATACATCGGAAAGCGACTCCAGAAAAAAATGCCTGCATCCAATAGTCAAATGGCGCTGTGGCTGTGGTGTCCGCTGTTNGGATTTTTCTTNGTNGCCCATAGCATTTTATGGTGGAAGGGCGCCATGGGGTCTCATGGCTTGCTTCGCGTATTTGTGGTTGTTTCTCCGGTGGCGGCTTTGCTAGCGATGTTGGCATTGGACAAAATCATGCGGATTGAAATCAAATCGCTCAATCGGTTGTTGAAATCTACAATCGTGCTGGGTATGTTTTTTCTGTCGTTTCCGGGTGCGGGCATGCCCTATCCTTGGAATGCAAAATTGGGTCATCAAGAGGGGTTTTTAGCGGGCGGCAGGAATGCCTATTTCCGATGCGATGCAATGGATTACGACATCAAAATACAAAGACAATGTATTGGCGCATCAGATTCCGGCCATCAATGTTACTGAAAATTACGATCCTTGGTTGGCCGGCGAACAGCTGCATCCTTTGGGAAAGAATGGTGAGTGGATGGAAGCAAAGTCGGTGTTGGATTGGCCCAAAGCCGCGCGGACATTGTCGCTGTGGTCCCTGGATACCAAAGATTCAGGCGCAAACGATTGGTTTCCATCGGGGACGGTGGTGCTGTGGGATAATTTCCACGGACGTAGGGATGGACAAATTCGGCGTGACCAATTAATGGCGTTGAAGAACTATACCATGGTCTTTGAAGCAGGGCAGGACGATGCCGATACTTGTAACGATGTCATCGTGATGCTGAAAAAGTGATTCGCGTGGAGGAATCCTAAGTTGCGCTGGGCGTTTTTATCACTTCGTCTTTGGCGAGGGAATCAGATCGACACAAATCCTTGTAAATGCTCTGTTCAATGCGATGCAATCGGCAGCGGAACTGCTGAGATGCGGTGTTACACGAACCCCTTTGATGATCGGATGGTCGATGCCCACCGTGAAAATCTTATGATTGTCCATCAGTGCTTTTGCCAATGTGGTTGGTGAATATCCACTTACATAAGCTGTTGCAATGGCTCCGCCTCGTTGGAATTGGAACAATGGCGACTCCAATTTAAACGCATCGAGCAGCGTGAGTTCTGTCACCGCGGCCATGTTCGCCTGGTACTGCGGGTCGTTGAGTATGCCCAATCCTTTCCCGAAATTCTCTAGCGCTTGTTTGTTGCCGATCCACAATAGTTTTAAATAGGTGAGGCGATTGAACTTGGCTGCCGATCCCAACATTCTGTGAAATTCGATGGCTTTGGCGATGGTTTGCAAAGAGTTGATGGGCTTGGTCCCTTGATGCTCAAACTTGCGAATGTCGTTTTTGTCGGCCCCCGTATCGCCCATGAGTGGCCAAATGGACGGGATTAGACTTTTTTTCATGAATAAAAAGCCCACGCCGATAGGGTTGCAGAGCCATTTGTGTAAACTCCCGCCGATGATATCTACGCCCGAATTGGTAAGATCACTCATGTCGGTTGGTGTATGGGCCAAACTATGCGCAGCATCCACCACCACCACAATATTGGGTTGAATTTGCTTCGCTTTTCGGGTGATGGCTTGCACGGGAATCAGCTGACCACTGAGGTTAATCATGTGGGTGAGATGCAGCATTTTGGTGTTCGGGGTGATCAAATCGCAGTAAGCATTTACGATTTCGATATCCGACCTAGGGTCTTTGGGGACATCGGCGATTTTTATGATGATTCCCCATCGCGCGGCGGCTTGCTCAAAGGCTTCTACCATGGATCCGTAGTCTTGGTTACCGATAATTACTTCGTCGCCGGATTGCCAGCGGGTGCCCATAATCACGATGTTCAGGCTTTCGGTGGTGTTTCGGGTTAGGGCGACTTCATCTGGCAATAGTCCTTGAAATCCAGCAAACGCTTTTCTCGCTTCTTCTATGGCTGTGGTTTGGGCCGTGCGCATGAAGTGGCTGGTTTGGGTGTTGATGGTGGTTTGCGCATCGATGTGATATCGCAGCGTACCTTGGGGTTGATGGCTAAAATATCCGTTCTCTAGATTGATGAACCCTTCGGGACGGATAAAGTTGGTAGCCACGGCGCTCCAAAAGGCTTCGTTGTGCGGAGCATTGGAAATTCCGGGACCTTGAGGGACGATATATTCGGGCATTTTTTTGCCTTTGGGTGGTTTGTTAGAATCAGAATGGGCATTGGAATTGGCGGCCGAAAGGGCTGCGGGAATAGAAAGAGCCCCCAACGTGGTTGCGCCAATGGAATGGATGAAATGTTTGCGTTTCACCCAGGCAAGATAATAAATTCTGCGGGTTATTGGGTTTTGATGTCTTGCAATCGCAGTTGCAAGTTGGTTCTGCCATTGAAAGTATTCTCTTCGATGCAGTAGCAAGCGTGGAAATGCTGCCCGTCTGTTACCGAGGGCCAATATTCCGCCAAACCAAATCCAATGGAGTCCATATTGCCATGCGGTGTGGTGATCTGCATTTTCAGGTGGCGGTCTTTGAGGATTTTCGCGCTCTGATTGGCTTTTAGGTTGTTGGTTCTGAAAACGGGAATGGAGTTGCCGGGGCCAAAGGGCGATAATTGTTTGAGGATTTTCATCATCCCCGGTGTGATACTCAGCGTCTCAATTTCAAGGTCGTATTCCACCACGGGAATCAGATCTTCTGCGGTTACTGTTTCGCGTACAATTGCCTCGAATTTATCGGCAAAGGCATCAAAATTCTCAACCTTTATACTCAGTCCGGCCGCATATTTATGTCCGCCAAATTGTTCCACCAAATCACCACAGGCGCCAATCGCCTCGTGAATATCGAACGTTTTGATACTTCTAGCGCTCCCCGTAAGCATCCCATCGTTCAAAGAAAAAACGATAGTGGGTTTGTAGAATTGTTCCACCATGCGGGAGGCGACAATGCCGATGACGCCTTTCGACCAGCCTTCGCCTTTCAGTACCATGGAGTATTTGTCCATCAAACGCTGACTTTGTTCCACCATCGCGATGGCATCGCGGGTAATGTCGGTGTCGAGTTCCTTGCGCTCGTGATTGCGCTCCGACAGGACTTTGGCGTATTTTTTTGCGGTGTTATAATCTTTTTCGATAAGCACTTTTACGGCGGCGGTAGCATCGGAAATTCTGCCAGCGGCATTGATGCGGGGCCCTATGCCAAAAAGGATATCAGAAATATTGTATTGGTCTTTCTTGGGGCAATCTTCAAGCAGGGTTTGCAGGCCGATACTTGGGTTTTCGTTGAGTTTTTTGAGCCCATAAAACGAAAGGACGCGATTTTCTCCTCTGATATCTACTAAATCCGATGCGATGCTTACGGCCACCATATCGAGGTAATCGTAAACCATTTCGGTGGGCATCCCTTGTTTTTCGTTGTAGGCTTGGATGAGTTTAAAGCCAATGCCAGCGCCGGAAAGTTCTTTATAAGGGTACTCGCAATCGTTGCGTTTGGGGTTTAGGATGGCGGCGACGTTGGGCAGGGTTTCGCCGGGAAGGTGGTGATCGCAAATGATCATTTCCAATCCCAGAGAAGTGGCGTAATCGGCCAGCGCATTGGAACGAATTCCGCAATCTAGTGTAATTACGAGTGTAAATCCCATTTCAGCAGCGTATTCTAGCCCAGTTTTGCTGATGCCATATCCCTCTTTGTAACGATCGGGGATGTAGTATTCGATGTTTTGGTTGAACGACTTAAAATAAGAGTATACGATAGAAACTGCAGTGGTACCGTCCACGTCGTAATCGCCATAGATAAGCATTCCTTCCTGATTGGTAACTGCTTGTTGGATACGACGAATGGCCACATCCATATCTTTCATTAGGAAAGGGTTATGAAGATCTTCGAGTTTGGGGCGGAAGAATTTTTCTGCCTTTTCGTAGCTATCAATACCTCTTTGGATGAGTATGGCTGCGATGTTTGGGTTCACGCGAATGCTTTCCGAGAGCAGCGCTACTTGTTCCGGATTGGGGGTAGATTTTGCGCGCCATTGATATTCCATAAGTTCTGCAAAAATCGTTTTTTTTGGGCAGAAAAGCAACCCGATTTTGAATCTAATTGTTTACATTTGTTTGGTATGAAACGAATTTTCATGATTTTGAGTGCTTGCATTTCTTTGTCTGTTATCGCACAGCCAAGCATCACATCGGCTTCGATGCCAAAGGCGGGAGATACCTTGCGATATTCTACAGCGAGTCCAACTTCACTGCCATCGAATTACCAAACCGGAGGGGCTAATATGTCGTGGGATTTTAGCAGCATGACCCCTTTAACGCAGACTTTAAATAATTATTATGGTGCAAGTAAAACGCCTTATGGTTTTTATTTTTTCGGTCAGATTGGTCAAAAAACTGCCGATACCATTGGCGCGGGTCCGATTACACTAACAAACGTTTATTCTTTTTATACCAATAGCACAAAAGTGTTTAAGGCCGAGGGGATTGGGTATCAGTATTCGGGATTTCCATTGGCTTCGATGTATAAGGACGACGATGAGATTTATCAGTTTCCGTTGAATTACGGCGATGTAGATACGAGTACATTTAATTTCAAGTTTAGCATACCGGGGGATTTGTTTGCGTTGGTCCAAAGTGGTAAGCGTGTGAACAATGCCGACGGTTGGGGAACGATTAAAACGCCATTTGGTGAGTATAAGGATGTGTTGCGATTGAAGTCGTTTGTGGATCAGATCGACACGGTGACATCGCAGTTTGGAAAGTTTCCTATCCCAAGAAAAACAATGATTTACAGATGGTTGAGTACCACGGAGCGGATTCCGGTGATGGAGATACAGGGAACGATTGTGGCGCAAACGGGAAAATTCACTCCTACACAGGTTCGTTACCGCGATGGGTTTATTGGTAAGTTGTCGGCTACATCTGTTGAAGTTTTGGCGCTAAAATTATATCCAAATCCAGGCAATGGCGTGGTTGTGATTTCGGGTTTGAAGCCGGGTGACACATGGTTGATGCGTGACGTTTTGGGCAAAGAGATTGCGGTAAATCGTGTTGGGGATGCGTGTTTTGATTCGGATAATTTATTGGCGGGGATNTATTATATTATGGTTGGTGAGAGGGTGTTAACCTTTTGTAAAAAATAAGATTGTGNTAAGGCGTGGAAAAAGGGGGGCAAAGCCCCCCTTTTTTATTTGTATATTCGCTCCCAAAATCAAATAATCGATTGTGAAAATAGCTGTCTTAAAAGAGACCCGTGCTGGAGAAAACCGAGTAGCCATAACACCACAGGTTGCCAAGAGTTTGATTCAGATGGGAAATGAAGTTGTGGTAGAATCTGGTGCCGGATCTGGCTCACACTTTTCAAACGAAATGTATGCTGAAGCGGGCGCTGCCATTGTTGACCGCGGATCCATGACCGATGCTGCCATGTATGTGCAAATCAACATGCCCGAAGCAAATGTCGCCAAGACATTGCCAAAAGGTAGCCTTTGGGTAAGTTTGATGTACCATCGCAGCAATGCAGAGTTGGTATCGTCGTTCAACGCCGAAGGCCTTTCAGTTTTGAGTTTGGATGCCATTCCTAGGATTTCCCGCGCCCAAAGTATGGATGTGTTGAGTTCTCAAGCCAACTTGGCGGGATATCGCGCAGTGATTGAAGGTGCATATCACCTAGATAAAATTTTCCCGATGTTGATGACAGCCGCAGGAACCGTTACCCCATCAAAAGTTTTGATTTTTGGTGTCGGTGTAGCTGGTTTGCAAGCCATCGCCACAGCAAAACGCTTGGGTGCTGTAGTAGAAGCAACCGACGTGCGTCCTGAAACCAAAGAGCAAGTGCAATCCTTGGGCGGAAAATTTATCGAAGTAAAAGGCGTAGAAGTAGGTTCGGAAGGCGGATATGCCAAAGAAGCCACAGAAGAATATCGTGCGGCACAAAGAGAAGCAGTGAATAAGAGTTTGGCGCTGGCCGACTTGGTAATCACTACCGCTTTGGTACCCGGCAGAAAAGCCCCCATTTTGATTGATGATGAACAGCTAGGATTGATGAAATCAGGTGCTGTTTTGATTGATATGGCCGCAGAGCAAGGCGGAAACTGTTCTCAAACCGAAGCGGGAAAAGTGAAAGTGGTAAATGGCGTTCGTTTGGTGGGTGCAGTGAATATGCCTTCAGAATTGAGTGCCAATGCCAGCGAATTGTTCGCTAGAAATATTTGGGAATTGTTAAAATTGGTTGCGCCAAAGGGTGATTTGGTGTTGGATCGCAACGATGAAATTGTACAAGGCTGTTTGATTTGCTCGAACGGTGAAATTTATCATAACGCTTAATAAAATAGTAAAATGGAAGCATTTTTTCAGCAAATTGCCGATTTAATCGCGCAATACGAACAACAAAATACCTTAAATCTCATTTACCTCGTTATCCTGATGATTTTTGTTGGGATAGAATTGATTTCTCACGTCCCCAGCGTGTTGCATACCCCTTTGATGAGTGGTGCCAACGCGATTCACGGGGTTGTCTTGATTGGAGCCATCATCGTGATGGGTAACGCATCGCCCGACGATACTTTGTCGCTCGTATTTGGAACGCTCGCCGTTTTCGTAGGGACATTGAACGTGATTGGGGGATTTGTGGTAACCGACCGAATGTTGGAGATGTTTAAGAAGAAACCGAAAGGAGAAAAAGTATCATGATGCCGTATATGGAAATTGGCTACCTCATTGGCTCTGTGAGCTTTGTGTTAGGTCTAAAAATGATGGGTCAGCCCGATAGCGCCCGCAAAGGAAACTTAGTGGCTGCATTTGGTATGGCAGTGGCTGTGATTGCCGCCCTGTTCTTTACCTCTAAAGGATTTCATGTCATCAGCAATTTGCAATACATCGTCGCTGCGATTGTTGCAGGAACTGTAATTGGAACTTTGATGGCCAAGCGCGTGCAAATGACAGCGATGCCAGAAATGGTGAGTTTGTTTAATGGTATGGGTGGTTTGAGTGCGGCGTTGATTTCGATCATCGAATGGCGACATTTATTACACACTTCGGCCAGTCCAGAAGCGATGGATCAAGCAGCGGCTTTGCCAATAGGAATGTATATTCCAATCATGGCGGGTTTGATTATCGGAACGATTTCGTTTATCGGTTCAATAGTAGCTTGGGGTAAATTGAATGGTAAAATCGGTGATTTCCGCTTCCCTTCACAGCAGATCATCAATGCGGTGGTTTTGATTGCGATTTTGGGTGTGGCTTACTTGAATTATGGTGAATTTAATGCCACGCATTCTTCTTTATATTTCTTTATCACGATAGGTTTGGCCATTGTTTATGGGTTGTTGTTCGTGTTCCCAATTGGGGGTGCTGATATGCCTGTCGTTATTTCGTTGTTGAATTCTTTTACTGGTGTCGCTGCCGCTTGTGGTGGTTTCCTATACCAAAATAAGGTGATGTTGATGGGTGGTGTATTGGTAGGTTCTGCCGGTACCATTCTTACTGTTGTGATGTGCAAAGCGATGAATCGTTCGTTGATGAACGTATTGATCGGAATGGCCGGTGGCAATGGCGGTGGAAGCACAACCAGTTCATCGGGTGGAAGCGTGAGAGAGGTTCAAGCAACCGATGTTGCAGTTATGATGAAATACGCATCTAAGGTGATCATCGTGCCTGGATATGGTTTGGCAGTGGCTCAGGCCCAGCACGTTTGTCACGAATTGGAGAATATGTTGGAAGCCGAAGGCGTTGACGTGAAATATGCCATTCACCCAGTAGCGGGTCGTATGCCAGGTCATATGAACGTTTTGTTGGCGGAATCGAATGTCGACTACGACAAGTTGATCGAGATGGAGCATATCAATCCAGAATTTGCGACAACCGATGTGGTTTTGGTGGTGGGTGCGAACGACGTGGTTAATCCTGCGGCGAAAACGGATCCAACCAGCCCCATTTACGGAATGCCGATTTTAGATGTGGATCAAGCCAAGCAAATTATCGTACTGAAAAGAAGTATGAAAGCCGGTTATGCGGGTATCGAAAACGAACTGTTCTTCCATCCCAAGTGCGGTATGTTGTTTGGTGATGCCAAAGCGAGTTTGCAGAAGTTGGTGAATGAGGTTAAAGCCTTGTAAATCAATTTTTTGAAGCGTTAGTTGATCGATAATTACTGTCATTAAGATTGTATATTAGTATAAAATATTTTACGAATTCTATGAAACGCACCCTCCTTACGATTGCAATTTTGTTCTTTGGTTTTGGCTTTGTTCAGGCTCAATCCTATCATATTTATGATGTGAAGCGCAACGATGCCCAGAAGTATCAGAGCATCAACCCCGGATATCTAAATACGGAATTGGACGATGCTTCAGAAGGCGAGGGTTGGAAACAAATCAATTGGGATACGCTGAATAAGGGCTATGCGTTGGTGGATTCGATCCCTTTTCCATTTCAGTTCAAGGGTGTTAGTAAGAATTCGTTTCGATGTACCAAAAACGGGGTCCTTTCTTTTGATTGGACGGGATTTCCTAAGGTTGATAAGGTTGTTACCGATGTTACGAGTCCAAATTTACCCAATCAATCCGTTGTAATTGGTGGGATTTTGGCCAAGGGGGAGAATGATCGTATCGTAACAAAAATGTTTGGAACGGCTCCGAATCGACAGTATTGGGTGAAGTTTCAGTCGTTTAGCGTCGCTGCTGATACGTCAGATAAATTCGGAACTTATTCCTATCATGCAGTGGTTTTTGATGAAGGGACCAATCAAATCCATTTGGTGCAGATGGCATGGGGTTCGGAGTTTGCGTGGTACAAAGATTCGGTTCCTGTTAAATTGAAAAATGCGATGGGCTTGCATATTGGCCCGTTTGAATACTTCTCTATTTCTGATTTGGATGATGCGTATAATGGTCATCAGCTGAAGGACAAAGCGTTCACGAACAATTCGTTCTATACTTTTGCGCCGGGCAAGGTGAAGTCCACCGATGCTTCGTTGTCGGGCGGTTTTAATACCAACCGAAACGCCACTTATTATGTGAAGGCGGGAAGCAATACTTATTTGCCATTGCAATTGCAGTATACTTT
>JGI12421J11937_10000300_pt1 | contig 18887 bp, 8 predicted proteins | sample LakErihyJuly2011_2_FD_11937 | JGI IMG/M metagenome (IMG submission 11937)
CTTATTTAGAAAGACTAATCAAAGATCTAAAAACAACTATTGGAGAAAAACAAAAGTTGGGAAAAGTTAAAAAGCAAAGAAAATCAACAAGAATAGATGGAACTAATCCAAGGGCAAAAGGCACTAATGCAAGAGCAAAGGGTACTAATCCAAAAGCAGTTAGATTGCTAGGAAAAGAGAATTCCAACCATGTCAAAAACTAGTCCAAGTGTCTGGGTAGAGAAGTTTGATGAGGAAGATTGGGACGAACTCTTTAGGTCTGACTTATGGGAGCCATTTGAAGAAGATAAAGTCTTTATGAGAGTGATCTAGAACAAATACAGAGTAGTGATCAAGGAGTTGTGAAGTCTTCTACTGGTCTGCCCTGGATGATTGCATCAGGTAGACCTTCTGGTCTGTCCTTCTTCCAACAAAACCAGAAACCTGATTCCTGTTCTGCTGACTTTTCTATGTTTCTAGTATGGGAAAGTGTAAATCCACATTTTCGGGGTAATTTCTTACTTGATTCATTTGAAGAGTCATGTTCATAGTAAAGAGTACGGTTCCCCCAAACACGAAATGCCACATGTTCTAGTGTCTGCACAATGGCTTTGCCTATACCTTTACCATGGTGTTTAGAGACTACCCATAGAGCGATTTGTGAATCTAGAGGGCTATAGGAACGAACTAAGGACCCTACTCCAACGATCTCTTCTCCTATTGTAAATACGAAGTGCTGGTTTGGTAAAGCATCATTGATGTGGCTGTCAATGAATCTACTTATGCTTTTAGCATCCCAACTACGTGCATATTTAGCCCAACCGATATACCCTCGCAATTGCTGATGACTAGACCAAACGGCTTTGATCATCGCTGGTTTATGTCTAGGTCGCATTGGTGAGAATTGCAGTTGATGTTTAAATCCTGGGAAATTTTCAGCATTACCCATACTTCTTATATCATGACTCGCATTGCTCATATTTCTATTATAAGTACTTTATTTACATGTTCGTGTGCGCACTAATATTTAATAAAAAAACAGTTCTTATGAAAATCGTTCACCTTCTCAATTTTGTCAGATTTATTGTTACTGAAGTAGCAAATCAAATTAACTGACGAAATAAGCCAGAATCAATGGGTCATTGAGCGCATGGCCATACTGTCGTATGAAAGTCCTTTTTAGTATTGTTGGTGCATGACTAGAAGGTTAGATCCTAAAGTGGCTGAAGCAGTCATGTTAAGGGGTGGATTACAACCAAAAGAGCCTTATTCAAATTCAAAGAAACCTTGGAAGTGCGAGTGCGTAAAATGCGGAAGAGTTGTATCTCCAAGTTTAAGTAGTATAAGGAATAGAAATTCAGTGGGTTGCATCTACTGCAATAATCGTTTGACTGATTCAGAAACGGCCACCAAAAGAATGCTTGAACAGAATTTAATGCCACTGGAACCATTTATTGATGGTAGGACACCTTGGAAGTCAGAATGCATGTTGTGTGGTGCAGTTGTCCAACCAATTTTGCATGACATACGCAGAGGGTATGGTGGGTGTAAAAAATGTGGGATCAAAAAGCAAGCCTTGACAACAAGAATCCCAAATAGTGAGGCCACTAAGATAATGGAAATGGCAAAATTGATTCCATTAGAGCCATACAAAGGAAGTAACCGTCCTTGGAAATCTAAATGCCAAGTTTGCGGTGAAGTTGTGGCCCCTACTTTTAGCAGTGTTAAAGCAGGAGCCAGTTGTCGCATTTGTTCATTTAAAAGAACTGGAAAGGGTCAGCGGCTTTCTGAAGATGAAGCAGTAAATAGAATGTTGCGAGCGAAGTTGCAGCCTTTAGAACCGTATGTCAGTTCTTCTCAACCTTGGAAATCTCTATGTCTCGTTTGTGGCGAAACCGTGAATCCACATCTAACCTCTATTACTAAGGGTGGTGGATGTTTCTATTGTGCGGTGGCAGGAATTCAGATGAACAAGCCCTCATATATCTACCTGATCACACATTCGGAATTGAGTGCTCACAAGATTGGAATAGGAAATAAAAGAAAGAATAGAGACAGACTTAAGAAGTTTATGAATCGGGGTTGGGAACCATACAAAGTGTGGGAACTTGATACGGGAGCCCAAGCACTCAAAATTGAAAAAGAAGTATTTAGAGTTTTGCGTAAGGAAATGAATATTCCCGCATACTTGTCGGCTGAACAAATGCCAGTTACGGGAGGAGAAACTGAAACGGTAGATGCAGAGTCAATCACCCTATTACAATTAGAAAAGATCATTAAGAAGGTAATGAAGGAGATGAAGCAATGAAAAAACTACTGCCACTTATCCTCGTCTTAGGATTCATATTCCCTTATCAGCCCGCTAACGCAGTTGGCTGTGCCCAAGTTAAAACCATGATCAAGTCTCTTGGGGTAAAATCAAACCTTGGTGATGTTAAGGGTGCTACCAGCATGGTCAATGCCTATAAAACTGCCTTTGAGAATCCTAAATGCATATCTTCTAAGGAATTAACTGAAATGAAAAAGGCAGCAAAAGATCTAATTGTTGAATGTGCAAAGCCTGACACACTGTATAAAGGCATTATGTCAAAACCAATCTTTACCGCATTTTGTGGGGGATTCAAGAAATTACAGAAGTACACAAAATAAAAGGGGCTACAGAAATAGATCCCATAGCCCCTCCGAGCCTTGCTAAAAGAGATTTACAACATTGGAGATAGCCTCTTCTTCCACATACCTTGTAGGTAAAGAAGAGATCAGATCAGCATTATTAACTTGCGAATAGATCGCCATTGTTGTCTGAACATTCTTATGACGCATTTGTTTCATCATGACATTAGGTGGAACATTTCTTCTTGCCATATCCGTAGCAAACCAGTGTCTAAGCATGTGCGGATTAATACGGATAATGCGCTTTCTATTCTTAGTGCCAAGAGACATACATGCGGTTGTAATTAGTTTAGTTGGCATTCCCTTTTTCCAATACTGCTCTTCTTGTATATCAAGAATTTCTATTGCAAGCCACTCAGGGATCATCACCCTTCCGACGGTTTTAGGACTACCAAAGGATTTACCATCTTGAGAAAATGCACGATCAACATTGAGAAAATAATTAGCACCGTCCTTTTTAACCTGCTGGGGTACAACTGCACAGGCTTCACCAATTCTAAGACCTGCATACATACAGAGAAATAGATGTAGGCGATACTTACTACTTTCAATGACTCTATGTAATTCTTCCTGAGTGGGTAGGTCATAGACTTTTGATTCACCGATAACAACTGGAATTTGATTTCTTCCATAATTGAAGATGTTTCTGATATACCCTGCATAAACCCTCTTCACATTCTGATTGATGATGGTATCAATACGATCCCAACAAACTGCTGGTGATAGGGTTTCAAATTCCATCTCCCAAAGTTCTAACTTCTTTAGACAGCGCACCATGTTTAGTTTGGTTTGATACTTATATGGCTTATTGGATACTTCTTTTTCAAAATATTCACTAATTAGCATTTCGTTACCTTTCAAAGCAATAGATGGACTATTTGCGCTCAAAGTAGAAACCAAAGCCATTGCAGTTATTGTCTTTACAAAAAGTCACATACAATACGCATGTGACACTCTCCTTTTACGTTCATATCCCGTACTGCATTAAGCGGTGCGGCTACTGTGATTTTAATACTTACACACCAAAGAGATAGTTGTAAAACAATATCTACAATATTTAGTTTTCATACTGTGTGTATTGACTACAGTTTTTGAAGACAATACCCACAACTTCTTGCGGTCAAAACCTAACACAGAGGACTGACAAATCAAGAGGGCTAATGGATCGTGACTGGATTCGTGCGTCTCTTTGATGCTGACTTCTTCGCAGCAGCCTTTTTGGTTGCCGTCTTTTTTCTAGTGGCTCGCTTACGCCTTACAGTAGGGCGAATAGTCAAATCTTGAGTGGTTGTATCCCACCCCCAGACATTCACCGCCTCAGTCGCCAATTTTTTAGATCTTGAATCTACCTTTGCTTGAGTCCATGTTCTTTCCTCAAGTATTGGCTTTGAAACTACCGGAAGATCGGTACCTTCCTTTTCTCTGTAATATTCAAGTTTCTTGTTGAAGGAATGATTCTTAGCCGCTCTGTTAGGACCTTGGCTCAGTAGAATTTGATTGCCGATCCTATAAATAATCGTCTTATAAGTATTTGGGCCCCTCATGACTTCTTTCCAGTCATAGCGATCATCTGGATTCTTAGGAGCAATATGTTCAACATCAAGAACGGAGGAGCCTGCCAACACCCAGGTCGCTGTACCCATGCGAGAATGTTCAATCTTCTTCAAAATATACCTAGCAAATTTACTTGATTTTATTACTTTAGATTCAAATTCGGATTGAAATTCTCTTTCTTCAGGTAACTCATTCTTGAATTTTTCTCTTACCTTCTTTACAGCATCTTCATCCGAATACGAGGAATCGGCTAAGATTTTAACTGCTTCAATCCAGATATTCTCTAAGTCTTGCGCATTCTTTGCGCAGATTAGCCATCTGAATGAAAGAATTTCTGCTGAACGAACTAACACCGACAGATTTTTAAATACTTCTGCTTGTCCATAGTCCGCAAATCGCTTTAGGGAAGCCATCAAAAATATTGACTGAGTTGACTGATCTAAATCGCTCAAATCATTGAACAACAAGTTCAAGGCATCTGCATTTCTACCATCAAACACGGAATCTCTTTCAATGAGAGAAAAACGATCTGCTTCTTCTTCTAATTCTGAAATCAAGACAGCAACTTTTTCTTTAGAGTCATACATCTTTTCAATATCTGTAATTATTGTTTCACGCTGGACCTTGGTCTTTTTTCTCAAAATCAGAAAATATCTAAGAAATGAATCTAGTTTTTTATACCCAACTGTTTCAACAATATTGTCCCACTTTGCAAGGCGGTTAGATAATTCTAACGATAAAACAGAGGAAGCATTAGGATCAGTTTTCTTGAAAATGAAGTTCTTTAGCAAATCTCCTTGAGTTAGATCTAAGCCTCGGTTATTGAGAGTATCAAAAAGTATAAAAGCATTTCCAATCTTTCCAGCATCAATCTTTAAGACAAATATTTCACTCAGAAGTTTATTTTCTAGTTTTAGCAAATCTTCTTTATTTAATTTATTTATTTCTTTTTTGAAATAGAAATATGCTGCAAATAACTCTTCGCTGTGACTTCTATCTACGCTTTCTGGTAGATCAGAAAAACCTTCAATTCGTGGAGATTCGTCTGTTTTGGTTTTCTGGATATATTCCTTGAAACTCTCCCGAATATAGATATTTGGCAAAAATGTTAGGGAATATGAAGGGGATCCTTTATTAATTAGTGCGTCACACACTTCTGAAAAAGGTTTATTTCCTGCATCAGTGGCTCTAGTGCCACCAATGGCTATCCATCTATCTCTAATGAGCGAGAGAATAATTTGCAGGGTCGTTAATCTCTGCTGACCGTCAATTACAAGATATTTTGTTGAATATACTGAAGTACTAGAAGCCCTAGTGTGTTCTTCTTTGATAACCACCATCGGCCCCAAAAAGTGGGATTGGTCAGGGTTTTCTAACAGGGTGCCAATATCCGTCCACAGATCTTGGCATTGTTCCTTGGTCCATGCGAAGTCTCTCTGGAAGGCAGGGACCTCATAGATGCCTGATTGGAATAGTTCTAGGACCGTTTGCGATTCAGCAGTGAACTTGTCATTTTGCCCCATAGCGATGAATCTAACTTATTTGGGACCTCTGGAATAGGCCTAAACGCATGTAAGGGTGCAGATACACCTCCCAGTTGCCTCCTGTTTTGCGCTCGCACTTTCATACTGGGGAGTCCCTATTCCAGACCCCATGAATGAGAAATAACCTAATTAAGCATTGAGGTGGCTGGGCAAGACGAGTCTGTTGATTTGGCAAGACCAGCCCCTCTTTGCCTCTTCTTTGTCAGTCCCTAATGGGACAATAGGAACATGAGAACAAAACTCGCCTCAGCTTTGATGGTCATGGGTCTATTGGGATCCTCTATTGCCCCTGCGAGTGCCGTCCTGGGCTTATCTAGCTGCGAGAAAGTTAAGAAGCAAGTGCTGAAGTATGAAAAGACAGAGGTATCTTTAAAGAAAACCATAAGCCCTTTTGCTGGAAAGTCAAACATGAATTTTAGCATTGCACAAAATAAGTCATATTATTTAACGATGAAGAAATTTGTTGCATTTGAAGTCACATATCTGCAATATATGTATAACAATTCTAAATGTTTTACACGCTCACAAAATGAATTCATTGACCAGGCTTATAAATATGCAAAGCAAATCCAAAATGATTTTAATATTACGCCCTATTATTTTGATGGATTACAAAATGCAGGGTTGCTCTGGTCTTACCCTTATAATAGCGACCGTGTTATTAGTATTTACAAGAAATAAGTGCCTGATAATTTTTGCTTAGCATCTCTAACTAAATAAACATGCAAGAGAATATAGATTTTAAGTATATTAATGCGCTCGCATTTTTGTCAGTAACTATTTAATTTAGAAAAAACGAAACTTCTAAAAAGTTTGCACAAGAGAATTCTATTCATGATATACTTAAGATATAAGCAGCAATGCTTATAGCCCCCACTACGAACTATCACTCTGGAATGAGTGGCATAGCCTCACAAAGGCTCTGCAGTTCATAGTGGGAATTGTTTTATCGGATACTTGTTTCAGAACTGAGATCACTTCAAAGGGGAAACGACACCTAAGCAGACAGAAGGTTGCAAGGCGCAGAATTAATCCACTGCAGAAGTTTGAAAAAGTGGCACTGGTTGGTAACCAGCACTCCAAACGGAAAGTCTCTGGCAAGCATATAAATCAGAAATATTTATATGGATTACCTACCTGAACTATTTCAAATCAGAGAAGAGAATGTAAAAAGTATAGAATTAGTATTTATAGAGAATCTAAGTTTCTATTGCTTACAAAAAACTTTCCCCTTGAGATTTCAGATTTTAGTAAAGACATTCCTTGGACTTTTTATGACTTTTAGGTAGTTAAGTGCTCTGATGTAAATAGGTTTATAACTAAACGAAAGGAAAGAAAATGATAAAACAAGCAAAAGAAACAAACCATCAAAAGATTTGGGTAGATAAGTTTGATGAAGAGGACTGGAGAGAACTACTTTTGTTGGACTCATGGAAACCATTTGAAGATGACAAAGCCCTTATGAGGGTGATCTAGAACAAATACAGAGTAGTGATCAAGGAGTTGTGAAGTCTTCTACTGGTCTGCCCTGGATGATTGCATCAGGTAGACCTTCTGGTCTGTCCTTCTTCCAACAAAACCAGAAACCTGATTCCTGTTCTGCTGACTTTTCTATGTTTCTAGTATGGGAAAGTGTAAATCCACATTTTCGGGGTAATTTCTTACTTGATTCATTTGAAGAGTCATGTTCATAGTAAAGAGTACGGTTCCCCCAAACACGAAATGCCACATGTTCTAGTGTCTGCACAATGGCTTTGCCTATACCTTTACCATGGTGTTTAGAGACTACCCATAGAGCGATTTGTGAATCTAGAGGGCTATAGGAACGAACTAAGGACCCTACTCCAACGATCTCTTCTCCTATTGTAAATACGAAGTGCTGGTTTGGTAAAGCATCATTGATGTGGCTGTCAATGAATCTACTTATGCTTTTAGCATCCCAACTACGTGCATATTTAGCCCAACCGATATACCCTCGCAATTGCTGATGACTAGACCAAACGGCTTTGATCATCGCTGGTTTATGTCTAGGTCGCATTGGTGAGAATTGCAGTTGATGTTTAAATCCTGGGAAATTTTCAGCATTACCCATACTTCTTATATCATGACTCGCATTGCTCATATTTCTATTATAAGTACTTTATTTACATGTTCGTGTGCGCACTAATATTTAATAAAAAAACAGTTCTTATGAAAATCGTTCACCTTCTCAATTTTGTCAGATTTATTGTTACTGAAGTAGCAAATCAAATTAACTGACGAAATAAGCCAGAATCAATGGGTCATTGAGCGCATGGCCATACTGTCGTATGAAAGTCCTTTTTAGTATTGTTGGTGCATGACTAGAAGGTTAGATCCTAAAGTGGCTGAAGCAGTCATGTTAAGGGGTGGATTACAACCAAAAGAGCCTTATTCAAATTCAAAGAAACCTTGGAAGTGCGAGTGCGTAAAATGCGGAAGAGTTGTATCTCCAAGTTTAAGTAGTATAAGGAATAGAAATTCAGTGGGTTGCATCTACTGCAATAATCGTTTGACTGATTCAGAAACGGCCACCAAAAGAATGCTTGAACAGAATTTAATGCCACTGGAACCATTTATTGATGGTAGGACACCTTGGAAGTCAGAATGCATGTTGTGTGGTGCAGTTGTCCAACCAATTTTGCATGACATACGCAGAGGGTATGGTGGGTGTAAAAAATGTGGGATCAAAAAGCAAGCCTTGACAACAAGAATCCCAAATAGTGAGGCCACTAAGATAATGGAAATGGCAAAATTGATTCCATTAGAGCCATACAAAGGAAGTAACCGTCCTTGGAAATCTAAATGCCAAGTTTGCGGTGAAGTTGTGGCCCCTACTTTTAGCAGTGTTAAAGCAGGAGCCAGTTGTCGCATTTGTTCATTTAAAAGAACTGGAAAGGGTCAGCGGCTTTCTGAAGATGAAGCAGTAAATAGAATGTTGCGAGCGAAGTTGCAGCCTTTAGAACCGTATGTCAGTTCTTCTCAACCTTGGAAATCTCTATGTCTCGTTTGTGGCGAAACCGTGAATCCACATCTAACCTCTATTACTAAGGGTGGTGGATGTTTCTATTGTGCGGTGGCAGGAATTCAGATGAACAAGCCCTCATATATCTACCTGATCACACATTCGGAATTGAGTGCTCACAAGATTGGAATAGGAAATAAAAGAAAGAATAGAGACAGACTTAAGAAGTTTATGAATCGGGGTTGGGAACCATACAAAGTGTGGGAACTTGATACGGGAGCCCAAGCACTCAAAATTGAAAAAGAAGTATTTAGAGTTTTGCGTAAGGAAATGAATATTCCCGCATACTTGTCGGCTGAACAAATGCCAGTTACGGGAGGAGAAACTGAAACGGTAGATGCAGAGTCAATCACCCTATTACAATTAGAAAAGATCATTAAGAAGGTAATGAAGGAGATGAAGCAATGAAAAAACTACTGCCACTTATCCTCGTCTTAGGATTCATATTCCCTTATCAGCCCGCTAACGCAGTTGGCTGTGCCCAAGTTAAAACCATGATCAAGTCTCTTGGGGTAAAATCAAACCTTGGTGATGTTAAGGGTGCTACCAGCATGGTCAATGCCTATAAAACTGCCTTTGAGAATCCTAAATGCATATCTTCTAAGGAATTAACTGAAATGAAAAAGGCAGCAAAAGATCTAATTGTTGAATGTGCAAAGCCTGACACACTGTATAAAGGCATTATGTCAAAACCAATCTTTACCGCATTTTGTGGGGGATTCAAGAAATTACAGAAGTACACAAAATAAAAGGGGCTACAGAAATAGATCCCATAGCCCCTCCGAGCCTTGCTAAAAGAGATTTACAACATTGGAGATAGCCTCTTCTTCCACATACCTTGTAGGTAAAGAAGAGATCAGATCAGCATTATTAACTTGCGAATAGATCGCCATTGTTGTCTGAACATTCTTATGACGCATTTGTTTCATCATGACATTAGGTGGAACATTTCTTCTTGCCATATCCGTAGCAAACCAGTGTCTAAGCATGTGCGGATTAATACGGATAATGCGCTTTCTATTCTTAGTGCCAAGAGACATACATGCGGTTGTAATTAGTTTAGTTGGCATTCCCTTTTTCCAATACTGCTCTTCTTGTATATCAAGAATTTCTATTGCAAGCCACTCAGGGATCATCACCCTTCCGACGGTTTTAGGACTACCAAAGGATTTACCATCTTGAGAAAATGCACGATCAACATTGAGAAAATAATTAGCACCGTCCTTTTTAACCTGCTGGGGTACAACTGCACAGGCTTCACCAATTCTAAGACCTGCATACATACAGAGAAATAGATGTAGGCGATACTTACTACTTTCAATGACTCTATGTAATTCTTCCTGAGTGGGTAGGTCATAGACTTTTGATTCACCGATAACAACTGGAATTTGATTTCTTCCATAATTGAAGATGTTTCTGATATACCCTGCATAAACCCTCTTCACATTCTGATTGATGATGGTATCAATACGATCCCAACAAACTGCTGGTGATAGGGTTTCAAATTCCATCTCCCAAAGTTCTAACTTCTTTAGACAGCGCACCATGTTTAGTTTGGTTTGATACTTATATGGCTTATTGGATACTTCTTTTTCAAAATATTCACTAATTAGCATTTCGTTACCTTTCAAAGCAATAGATGGACTATTTGCGCTCAAAGTAGAAACCAAAGCCATTGCAGTTATTGTCTTTACAAAAAGTCACATACAATACGCATGTGACACTCTCCTTTTACGTTCATATCCCGTACTGCATTAAGCGGTGCGGCTACTGTGATTTTAATACTTACACACCAAAGAGATAGTTGTAAAACAATATCTACAATATTTAGTTTTCATACTGTGTGTATTGACTACAGTTTTTGAAGACAATACCCACAACTTCTTGCGGTCAAAACCTAACACAGAGGACTGACAAATCAAGAGGGCTAATGGATCGTGACTGGATTCGTGCGTCTCTTTGATGCTGACTTCTTCGCAGCAGCCTTTTTGGTTGCCGTCTTTTTTCTAGTGGCTCGCTTACGCCTTACAGTAGGGCGAATAGTCAAATCTTGAGTGGTTGTATCCCACCCCCAGACATTCACCGCCTCAGTCGCCAATTTTTTAGATCTTGAATCTACCTTTGCTTGAGTCCATGTTCTTTCCTCAAGTATTGGCTTTGAAACTACCGGAAGATCGGTACCTTCCTTTTCTCTGTAATATTCAAGTTTCTTGTTGAAGGAATGATTCTTAGCCGCTCTGTTAGGACCTTGGCTCAGTAGAATTTGATTGCCGATCCTATAAATAATCGTCTTATAAGTATTTGGGCCCCTCATGACTTCTTTCCAGTCATAGCGATCATCTGGATTCTTAGGAGCAATATGTTCAACATCAAGAACGGAGGAGCCTGCCAACACCCAGGTCGCTGTACCCATGCGAGAATGTTCAATCTTCTTCAAAATATACCTAGCAAATTTACTTGATTTTATTACTTTAGATTCAAATTCGGATTGAAATTCTCTTTCTTCAGGTAACTCATTCTTGAATTTTTCTCTTACCTTCTTTACAGCATCTTCATCCGAATACGAGGAATCGGCTAAGATTTTAACTGCTTCAATCCAGATATTCTCTAAGTCTTGCGCATTCTTTGCGCAGATTAGCCATCTGAATGAAAGAATTTCTGCTGAACGAACTAACACCGACAGATTTTTAAATACTTCTGCTTGTCCATAGTCCGCAAATCGCTTTAGGGAAGCCATCAAAAATATTGACTGAGTTGACTGATCTAAATCGCTCAAATCATTGAACAACAAGTTCAAGGCATCTGCATTTCTACCATCAAACACGGAATCTCTTTCAATGAGAGAAAAACGATCTGCTTCTTCTTCTAATTCTGAAATCAAGACAGCAACTTTTTCTTTAGAGTCATACATCTTTTCAATATCTGTAATTATTGTTTCACGCTGGACCTTGGTCTTTTTTCTCAAAATCAGAAAATATCTAAGAAATGAATCTAGTTTTTTATACCCAACTGTTTCAACAATATTGTCCCACTTTGCAAGGCGGTTAGATAATTCTAACGATAAAACAGAGGAAGCATTAGGATCAGTTTTCTTGAAAATGAAGTTCTTTAGCAAATCTCCTTGAGTTAGATCTAAGCCTCGGTTATTGAGAGTATCAAAAAGTATAAAAGCATTTCCAATCTTTCCAGCATCAATCTTTAAGACAAATATTTCACTCAGAAGTTTATTTTCTAGTTTTAGCAAATCTTCTTTATTTAATTTATTTATTTCTTTTTTGAAATAGAAATATGCTGCAAATAACTCTTCGCTGTGACTTCTATCTACGCTTTCTGGTAGATCAGAAAAACCTTCAATTCGTGGAGATTCGTCTGTTTTGGTTTTCTGGATATATTCCTTGAAACTCTCCCGAATATAGATATTTGGCAAAAATGTTAGGGAATATGAAGGGGATCCTTTATTAATTAGTGCGTCACACACTTCTGAAAAAGGTTTATTTCCTGCATCAGTGGCTCTAGTGCCACCAATGGCTATCCATCTATCTCTAATGAGCGAGAGAATAATTTGCAGGGTCGTTAATCTCTGCTGACCGTCAATTACAAGATATTTTGTTGAATATACTGAAGTACTAGAAGCCCTAGTGTGTTCTTCTTTGATAACCACCATCGGCCCCAAAAAGTGGGATTGGTCAGGGTTTTCTAACAGGGTGCCAATATCCGTCCACAGATCTTGGCATTGTTCCTTGGTCCATGCGAAGTCTCTCTGGAAGGCAGGGACCTCATAGATGCCTGATTGGAATAGTTCTAGGACCGTTTGCGATTCAGCAGTGAACTTGTCATTTTGCCCCATAGCGATGAATCTAACTTATTTGGGACCTCTGGAATAGGCCTAAACGCATGTAAGGGTGCAGATACACCTCCCAGTTGCCTCCTGTTTTGCGCTCGCACTTTCATACTGGGGAGTCCCTATTCCAGACCCCATGAATGAGAAATAACCTAATTAAGCATTGAGGTGGCTGGGCAAGACGAGTCTGTTGATTTGGCAAGACCAGCCCCTCTTTGCCTCTTCTTTGTCAGTCCCTAATGGGACAATAGGAACATGAGAACAAAACTCGCCTCAGCTTTGATGGTCATGGGTCTATTGGGATCCTCTATTGCCCCTGCGAGTGCCGTCCTGGGCTTATCTAGCTGCGAGAAAGTTAAGAAGCAAGTGCTGAAGTATGAAAAGACAGAGGTATCTTTAAAGAAAACCATAAGCCCTTTTGCTGGAAAGTCAAACATGAATTTTAGCATTGCACAAAATAAGTCATATTATTTAACGATGAAGAAATTTGTTGCATTTGAAGTCACATATCTGCAATATATGTATAACAATTCTAAATGTTTTACACGCTCACAAAATGAATTCATTGACCAGGCTTATAAATATGCAAAGCAAATCCAAAATGATTTTAATATTACGCCCTATTATTTTGATGGATTACAAAATGCAGGGTTGCTCTGGTCTTACCCTTATAATAGCGACCGTGTTATTAGTATTTACAAGAAATAAGTGCCTGATAATTTTTGCTTAGCATCTCTAACTAAATAAACATGCAAGAGAATATAGATTTTAAGTATATTAATGCGCTCGCATTTTTGTCAGTAACTATTTAATTTAGAAAAAACGAAACTTCTAAAAAGTTTGCACAAGAGAATTCTATTCATGATATACTTAAGATATAAGCAGCAATGCTTATAGCCCCCACTACGAACTATCACTCTGGAATGAGTGGCATAGCCTCACAAAGGCTCTGCAGTTCATAGTGGGAATTGTTTTATCGGATACTTGTTTCAGAACTGAGATCACTTCAAAGGGGAAACGACACCTAAGCAGACAGAAGGTTGCAAGGCGCAGAATTAATCCACTGCAGAAGTTTGAAAAAGTGGCACTGGTTGGTAACCAGCACTCCAAACGGAAAGTCTCTGGCAAGCATATAAATCAGAAATATTTATATGGATTACCTACCTGAACTATTTCAAATCAGAGAAGAGAATGTAAAAAGTATAGAATTAGTATTTATAGAGAATCTAAGTTTCTATTGCTTACAAAAAACTTTCCCCTTGAGATTTCAGATTTTAGTAAAGACATTCCTTGGACTTTTTATGACTTTTAGGTAGTTAAGTGCTCTGATGTAAATAGGTTTATAACTAAACGAAAGGAAAGAAAATGATAAAACAAGCAAAAGAAACAAACCATCAAAAGATTTGGGTAGATAAGTTTGATGAAGAGGACTGGAGAGAACTACTTTTGTTGGACTCATGGAAACCATTTGAAGATGACAAAGCCCTTATGAGGGTGATCTAGAACAAATACAGAGTAGTGATCAAGGAGTTGTGAAGTCTTCTACTGGTCTGCCCTGGATGATTGCATCAGGTAGACCTTCTGGTCTGTCCTTCTTCCAACAAAACCAGAAACCTGATTCCTGTTCTGCTGACTTTTCTATGTTTCTAGTATGGGAAAGTGTAAATCCACATTTTCGGGGTAATTTCTTACTTGATTCATTTGAAGAGTCATGTTCATAGTAAAGAGTACGGTTCCCCCAAACACGAAATGCCACATGTTCTAGTGTCTGCACAATGGCTTTGCCTATACCTTTACCATGGTGTTTAGAGACTACCCATAGAGCGATTTGTGAATCTAGAGGGCTATAGGAACGAACTAAGGACCCTACTCCAACGATCTCTTCTCCTATTGTAAATACGAAGTGCTGGTTTGGTAAAGCATCATTGATGTGGCTGTCAATGAATCTACTTATGCTTTTAGCATCCCAACTACGTGCATATTTAGCCCAACCGATATACCCTCGCAATTGCTGATGACTAGACCAAACGGCTTTGATCATCGCTGGTTTATGTCTAGGTCGCATTGGTGAGAATTGCAGTTGATGTTTAAATCCTGGGAAATTTTCAGCATTACCCATACTTCTTATATCATGACTCGCATTGCTCATATTTCTATTATAAGTACTTTATTTACATGTTCGTGTGCGCACTAATATTTAATAAAAAAACAGTTCTTATGAAAATCGTTCACCTTCTCAATTTTGTCAGATTTATTGTTACTGAAGTAGCAAATCAAATTAACTGACGAAATAAGCCAGAATCAATGGGTCATTGAGCGCATGGCCATACTGTCGTATGAAAGTCCTTTTTAGTATTGTTGGTGCATGACTAGAAGGTTAGATCCTAAAGTGGCTGAAGCAGTCATGTTAAGGGGTGGATTACAACCAAAAGAGCCTTATTCAAATTCAAAGAAACCTTGGAAGTGCGAGTGCGTAAAATGCGGAAGAGTTGTATCTCCAAGTTTAAGTAGTATAAGGAATAGAAATTCAGTGGGTTGCATCTACTGCAATAATCGTTTGACTGATTCAGAAACGGCCACCAAAAGAATGCTTGAACAGAATTTAATGCCACTGGAACCATTTATTGATGGTAGGACACCTTGGAAGTCAGAATGCATGTTGTGTGGTGCAGTTGTCCAACCAATTTTGCATGACATACGCAGAGGGTATGGTGGGTGTAAAAAATGTGGGATCAAAAAGCAAGCCTTGACAACAAGAATCCCAAATAGTGAGGCCACTAAGATAATGGAAATGGCAAAATTGATTCCATTAGAGCCATACAAAGGAAGTAACCGTCCTTGGAAATCTAAATGCCAAGTTTGCGGTGAAGTTGTGGCCCCTACTTTTAGCAGTGTTAAAGCAGGAGCCAGTTGTCGCATTTGTTCATTTAAAAGAACTGGAAAGGGTCAGCGGCTTTCTGAAGATGAAGCAGTAAATAGAATGTTGCGAGCGAAGTTGCAGCCTTTAGAACCGTATGTCAGTTCTTCTCAACCTTGGAAATCTCTATGTCTCGTTTGTGGCGAAACCGTGAATCCACATCTAACCTCTATTACTAAGGGTGGTGGATGTTTCTATTGTGCGGTGGCAGGAATTCAGATGAACAAGCCCTCATATATCTACCTGATCACACATTCGGAATTGAGTGCTCACAAGATTGGAATAGGAAATAAAAGAAAGAATAGAGACAGACTTAAGAAGTTTATGAATCGGGGTTGGGAACCATACAAAGTGTGGGAACTTGATACGGGAGCCCAAGCACTCAAAATTGAAAAAGAAGTATTTAGAGTTTTGCGTAAGGAAATGAATATTCCCGCATACTTGTCGGCTGAACAAATGCCAGTTACGGGAGGAGAAACTGAAACGGTAGATGCAGAGTCAATCACCCTATTACAATTAGAAAAGATCATTAAGAAGGTAATGAAGGAGATGAAGCAATGAAAAAACTACTGCCACTTATCCTCGTCTTAGGATTCATATTCCCTTATCAGCCCGCTAACGCAGTTGGCTGTGCCCAAGTTAAAACCATGATCAAGTCTCTTGGGGTAAAATCAAACCTTGGTGATGTTAAGGGTGCTACCAGCATGGTCAATGCCTATAAAACTGCCTTTGAGAATCCTAAATGCATATCTTCTAAGGAATTAACTGAAATGAAAAAGGCAGCAAAAGATCTAATTGTTGAATGTGCAAAGCCTGACACACTGTATAAAGGCATTATGTCAAAACCAATCTTTACCGCATTTTGTGGGGGATTCAAGAAATTACAGAAGTACACAAAATAAAAGGGGCTACAGAAATAGATCCCATAGCCCCTCCGAGCCTTGCTAAAAGAGATTTACAACATTGGAGATAGCCTCTTCTTCCACATACCTTGTAGGTAAAGAAGAGATCAGATCAGCATTATTAACTTGCGAATAGATCGCCATTGTTGTCTGAACATTCTTATGACGCATTTGTTTCATCATGACATTAGGTGGAACATTTCTTCTTGCCATATCCGTAGCAAACCAGTGTCTAAGCATGTGCGGATTAATACGGATAATGCGCTTTCTATTCTTAGTGCCAAGAGACATACATGCGGTTGTAATTAGTTTAGTTGGCATTCCCTTTTTCCAATACTGCTCTTCTTGTATATCAAGAATTTCTATTGCAAGCCACTCAGGGATCATCACCCTTCCGACGGTTTTAGGACTACCAAAGGATTTACCATCTTGAGAAAATGCACGATCAACATTGAGAAAATAATTAGCACCGTCCTTTTTAACCTGCTGGGGTACAACTGCACAGGCTTCACCAATTCTAAGACCTGCATACATACAGAGAAATAGATGTAGGCGATACTTACTACTTTCAATGACTCTATGTAATTCTTCCTGAGTGGGTAGGTCATAGACTTTTGATTCACCGATAACAACTGGAATTTGATTTCTTCCATAATTGAAGATGTTTCTGATATACCCTGCATAAACCCTCTTCACATTCTGATTGATGATGGTATCAATACGATCCCAACAAACTGCTGGTGATAGGGTTTCAAATTCCATCTCCCAAAGTTCTAACTTCTTTAGACAGCGCACCATGTTTAGTTTGGTTTGATACTTATATGGCTTATTGGATACTTCTTTTTCAAAATATTCACTAATTAGCATTTCGTTACCTTTCAAAGCAATAGATGGACTATTTGCGCTCAAAGTAGAAACCAAAGCCATTGCAGTTATTGTCTTTACAAAAAGTCACATACAATACGCATGTGACACTCTCCTTTTACGTTCATATCCCGTACTGCATTAAGCGGTGCGGCTACTGTGATTTTAATACTTACACACCAAAGAGATAGTTGTAAAACAATATCTACAATATTTAGTTTTCATACTGTGTGTATTGACTACAGTTTTTGAAGACAATACCCACAACTTCTTGCGGTCAAAACCTAACACAGAGGACTGACAAATCAAGAGGGCTAATGGATCGTGACTGGATTCGTGCGTCTCTTTGATGCTGACTTCTTCGCAGCAGCCTTTTTGGTTGCCGTCTTTTTTCTAGTGGCTCGCTTACGCCTTACAGTAGGGCGAATAGTCAAATCTTGAGTGGTTGTATCCCACCCCCAGACATTCACCGCCTCAGTCGCCAATTTTTTAGATCTTGAATCTACCTTTGCTTGAGTCCATGTTCTTTCCTCAAGTATTGGCTTTGAAACTACCGGAAGATCGGTACCTTCCTTTTCTCTGTAATATTCAAGTTTCTTGTTGAAGGAATGATTCTTAGCCGCTCTGTTAGGACCTTGGCTCAGTAGAATTTGATTGCCGATCCTATAAATAATCGTCTTATAAGTATTTGGGCCCCTCATGACTTCTTTCCAGTCATAGCGATCATCTGGATTCTTAGGAGCAATATGTTCAACATCAAGAACGGAGGAGCCTGCCAACACCCAGGTCGCTGTACCCATGCGAGAATGTTCAATCTTCTTCAAAATATACCTAGCAAATTTACTTGATTTTATTACTTTAGATTCAAATTCGGATTGAAATTCTCTTTCTTCAGGTAACTCATTCTTGAATTTTTCTCTTACCTTCTTTACAGCATCTTCATCCGAATACGAGGAATCGGCTAAGATTTTAACTGCTTCAATCCAGATATTCTCTAAGTCTTGCGCATTCTTTGCGCAGATTAGCCATCTGAATGAAAGAATTTCTGCTGAACGAACTAACACCGACAGATTTTTAAATACTTCTGCTTGTCCATAGTCCGCAAATCGCTTTAGGGAAGCCATCAAAAATATTGACTGAGTTGACTGATCTAAATCGCTCAAATCATTGAACAACAAGTTCAAGGCATCTGCATTTCTACCATCAAACACGGAATCTCTTTCAATGAGAGAAAAACGATCTGCTTCTTCTTCTAATTCTGAAATCAAGACAGCAACTTTTTCTTTAGAGTCATACATCTTTTCAATATCTGTAATTATTGTTTCACGCTGGACCTTGGTCTTTTTTCTCAAAATCAGAAAATATCTAAGAAATGAATCTAGTTTTTTATACCCAACTGTTTCAACAATATTGTCCCACTTTGCAAGGCGGTTAGATAATTCTAACGATAAAACAGAGGAAGCATTAGGATCAGTTTTCTTGAAAATGAAGTTCTTTAGCAAATCTCCTTGAGTTAGATCTAAGCCTCGGTTATTGAGAGTATCAAAAAGTATAAAAGCATTTCCAATCTTTC
>JGI12421J11937_10000301_pt1 | contig 18882 bp, 16 predicted proteins | sample LakErihyJuly2011_2_FD_11937 | JGI IMG/M metagenome (IMG submission 11937)
ATCGCCAGGGCCAGCGGAGAAGACAACGCCGAGGCCGAAGCGGGAGATATAGCCGCCGGCGCCATCGTAGACACCCTTGCCGTCGACGTCAGAGTAGCTGCCACCCACGAGGACGTATTCGCCGAGCTTGGCTTCGCCGGAGACGACAATGGACTTGATCGAATCATTGGATTCATAGCCAAGGCCAAGGCGGTTATAGTTGAGACCCGAACCGAGACCGTCAGCGGCGGAAGCCGAGGCAGCGACGAGGGTGAGGAGGAGGATGGGGGTATGTTTCATAGCACCTCTCAACGAACTCCCTGCCCGACGGCTTGCAATAGATATCTTATATTAGGTTTGTTATATAATAAAATGGGGTAGGGCTAAACAAAGAGGGCGCAGCCGAAGCCGCGCCCTTTTTAAAAGAAAGGGGCTCAGCCTTAGGGCTTCGCCGGCGTGGCGACTTCAAGCTTCTCGAGGATCACCATGAGGGGGTTGGGCTTGTGCTCATACATGGCACCCGTGCCGGCATCGATACCTGCGCCGATGATGCCACCGACGAAGACGTTGCCGGCCATCGCCGCGCCGCCGCCGCCGCCGATCTCGGCCGCCACGATGATGGTGCGATCCTTATAGCCGGGCTTGCTGATGAAGACGGTCAGGGTGTCGCTGCGCGGCACCTGGAAGCTGGCCGGGGTCTTGCCGACCATGCCGGTGGAGAGCCGAACGTCGGCATCCTGCGGGACAGTATCGACGACAAAGACTTCCTTACTGCCACGGGTAATCGAGGCGCAACCAGTGAGAATAACAAGGCCAAGCAAGGCCGGGAGCAGGCGGGTGGGGTTCATGACGTGCGACTGTGAACATTGGGGAGGAGGGAGCAAGGGGGATTTTCTAATATAGGATTATAATACGCGGCGCGAGGGGGCGCGAGGGGGCACGGGGGCGATAACGAGCTGGCCGGTTGACAAGTTGACCAGTGGGCATGGGAGCGCAGAGCTGCGAGATCGTTTCAAGTGACAGGTGGCGGGCACGGGCTCCGGGAGTTCAGGCGTCAGCCGTTCGGGGGCCGGCCGCAGGATCCTGATGGCCAAGGGCTGAAATGCTGACTCCTGAAGGGCTGATTTCCCGGGGGCCGGCACCTGTCACCTATTTCGGGTCTTAGCGAAGATCGAGGACGCATGATGTACGTAGGCGAACGGCGGCGATAGCAATCGCCGCCCTACCCGAGGCAGAGGCAGACTAGGACAGCACGTGGTGCTGTCCCTACCTTAAGAGAGCTTCTTGAGTTCGCCGGTGCTGTCGCCGAGCTGGACGTCGCGGATGTCCATGCGGTTGAGCATGCTGACCCAAAGATTATTCAACGGGGTTTCCTTGGGATAGACGATGTGCCGTCCCTGGCGGATGGTGCCGCAGCCTTTGCCCGCGAGGAGGATGGGGAGATCGTCATGGTTGTGGCGGTTGCCATCACCATTGCCGGAACCGTAGACAATCATCGAATGGTCGAGCAGGTTGCCATCGCCTTCCTTGACCGCTTTGAGGCGATCGAGGAGGTAGGCCAGGTGCGTCGAGTGGAAGATATTGATGTCTTGGATCTTCGCCAGCTTCACCGGATCGTTACCGTGGTGGGAGATGCTGTGGTGGCCATCGCGCACCCCGATGAACGGGTAGGAGCGATTGCTGCCCTCGTTGGCGAGGACGAACGTCGCCACGCGGGTGGTGTCGGTCTGGAACGCGAGCACCATCAGATCAGCGAGGAGGCGGAGGTGTTCGGCGTAGCTTTCCGGGATACCGCGCGGGGTCAGCACGCCGACGGGCAGCTTGCTCCGCCCATCCGTACCGGACTTCGCAATGCGCTGTTCCATCTCGCGGACCGCGGTGAAATATTCGTCGAGCTTACGCCGATCTTCGCCGCCGAGCCGCACGTTGAGCTCGCGGTAGTCTTCGCGGACCACGTCGAGGACGGACTTGCGTTGCGCGTCGCGGCGTTGGCGCTCGAGGTCGTTACCCGTGCCGAACAAGCGTTCGAAGATGAGCTTCGGGTTCACCTCCTTCGGCATCGGCTGGGTGGCCGAGCGCCAAGAGATGTTGGACTGGTAGATGCAGGAGTAGCCCGAATCGCAACCCCCGGCAAGTTTGCTGGAGTCGGTGCCGATCTCGAGGGAGGCCAGGCGGGTGCGATCACCGATCCGGGCGGCCGCGAGCTGGTCGGCCGAGACGCCGGAGCGGATGTTGGCACCATCGGTCTTACGGGGCTGGGCACCAGTAAGGAAGGCGGACATCGCGCGGGCGTGGTCGCCGCCGCCGTCGCCGTTGGCGCGGGCCTTGTCGGCCGTGAGGCCCGTGAGGATCGAGAAATCGGACTTATGTGCGGCGAGGGGAGCAAGGATGGGCGGCAACTTGGAAGGCAGGGAGCCCTCGTTGCCCACGCGCCAACCGTCCATGTGCACACCGTTGGGGACGTAGAGGATCGCCATGCGGTTGGGCGCGGCGTTCTTGGTCGGCGTGTTGCCGGCGGCCCACCCCGTCTGGAGACCCATCGCCTCGAGCCAAGGAAGGGCCATGGCGGCACCCAATCCTTTGAGGATTGTGCGGCGAGGAAGCAGGTCGGTCTTCATAACGGGGGCTATTTCTTTGTAGGCAATTCTGACACCTTTTCAACCTGGGATGTTCCCCGCCGGAGGCGGAAAGGATCGCTCATCACTACCCCCATGACGACAGCGGAGAAGCGATTACCCGCTTGGCGGGTCGACGCGGTGATTTTATCGATGGCCGGAGCGTCGTAATAATCCAAGCCGCGGCCGAGGCCATAGGTGAGGAGTTTGGTGCTGAGATTCCGGACGAACTTCTCCTCATCGGCCTTAAGCAAAGCCTTCATATCGAGGGCGCCGGCGAACGTCTTCCCGTTGGGCAACTTGCCCGAAGTATCAATCGGCTTGCCTTCATCGGTCGTGCGCAGCTGGCCGACCGCGTCGAACTTCTCGAACGCAAAGCCGATGGCGTCCATGCGTGTATGGCAAGAAGCGCAGGCCGGATCGCGACGATGTTGCTCCATGCGTTCGCGCAGGGAGCCTTTAAGTTGCTGGGCTTCCAGGTCAGGCACGGAAGGCGGGGCGTGCGGGGGCGGCGTGCCGAGGATCTGTTCGAGGATCCACTTACCACGCTTGACGGGAGAGGTGCGGGTCGGATTGGACGTCGCAGTCAGGATGGAGGCGTGGGTGAGGATGCCGCCCCGGTCGCCCTTGGGGAGCGTCACGCGGACGAAGGGCGATACCCCTTCACCTTGCCGGGGGAAATCGATGCCCTGCAGGCCGTAGAACTCGGCGAGGCTACGGTCGACATAAGTGAAATCAGCGTCGAGGAGATCGAGCACATTACGGTCTTCGCGGACGACTTCGGCGAAGAATAATTCGGTCTCCTTGACCATCGCAGCCCGGACGGGTTCGCTGAAGGCCGGGAACAGGGCCGGATCGGGGGAGACGACGGACAGCTGGCGGAGCTGAAGCCACTGCAGACCGAAGCCTTGGGTCAGGTATTGGGAGCGGGGATCCTTGAGCAGGCGGCGGGTCTGGGCCTCAAGGTTGGCGGTGAGCTTGTTGGCGAAAGCGAGTTGGAAGAGCTCGTCATCCGGCAGCGAGCCCCAGAGGAAATAGCTCAGCCTCGAAGCCAAGGCGAATTCGCCGATCGGGTGGGCGTCGCGCGCGGTGGACTTTTCTTCCTGCTCCGCGCGGAAGATGAATTTCGGCGAAGCCAGGACGACGGCCATCATCGCCTGCGTGCCGATTTCCCAGGAGCCCGAGGCTTGTTCGGCGGCGCGGAAGATGCGGACGTAGCGGGCGATCTCGACGGGGGTGGCCGCGCGGCGGAAGGCGCGGCTCACGAACCAATTCGCGGCGATCTTCGCCCGATCGTCGCCGGTCGTCTTGCCGACGGCTAAGGCGAGGCGGCGCTGAAATTCCGTGCGGGTGTCGGCGGGTCCGAAGAGGCGGAGACGCAGGCCGGAGAGCGTGCGGTTGCTGCCGGAAATCTTCGCAGGCGGGTTGAGCCACTTCAGCGTGAACTCATGCTGACCGGCTTCGAGCGAGACCTTGACCTCGGCGACTTCGGACTTCCTGACCGACGTGAACTGATAAGTACCGACCTCGCGCCCATCGACGAGGAAGCCGACCTTAGGGGGCGGATCGCCGGCCGAGCCGGTGGAGCGAAGGTTGACGGAGATGACATAGGCGCCTGCGCGAGGGGCGGCCATCATCCCTGTGAGGTTTGGGGCTGGATCGAAATAACGCTGCTGGCTATCGCGGCGGCCCTTCGGAAGCATCTCGATCATCGCCAGCCCCGTACCGTCGAGTTCCGCTGGCTTGCTCGGCATCGCCTTGGCGGCGATCCGCTCGCCCACGTCGAGGAAGCGCTCCAAGTGCACCGGAGAGAACGACAGCACGTCGCCGATGTTATCAAAACCGTAACCCGTATCGTCGGCCGGGAAGTCGATGGAGAAATTTTCCTCGAGGAAGCAGAGGTCGCGGATGGTGTTATTGAACTCCAGCCGGTTGAGCCGGCGGATCGTGACTTCGCCGGGGTCCGTCTTTTCCTTGGCGGTAGCGGCGACGAGCAGCTTTTGAATGGACGACTGCAGGCCCTCAATCTCTGCGGCCGAGGGACGGACTTTCTTCTTGGCGGGGGGCATCTCGCCGGCGGTCACTTGGTTGAGGACTTCGCGCCAGACGCGCTGATCGCGGAAAAAGCGGGAGTCGTCCTTAAACGCTTCCAAGTTTAGGTGGCCTTTTTCCTGCTCGGCGTCGTGGCAGTCGTAGCAATACTTCTGCAGGAACGGGGCGACATCTTTCTGGAAATCTTGGGCAGGGGCGGGGGCGACGCACGCGAGAGCCCCCAGCATCGCAATGAATGGGGTTGGCCAGGAGATATTGGGGCCTGAAATTAACACCTCTTCCTTAAACAGGGCGGAAAGGGCTGGGTTGCAAATGAAAGAGAAATGCCCTGCTCAAACTGCCAAAAGAGTGTAAATAATGTAAGCCGTTGTTAGATAACATTTTAAATAATAAATGGCGCACCCACCCAGGGGGTCACATGGCCGCCATAGGGTGAAATTGGCCCCTATTGGGCGTTATGCCTCGATAGTCCATGAAGGGGAGGTATCTTTAAGATGTAATTGGCAACCTAACCCCGTGATTGGTGTTTTAGAGATACCCCACCCCCCTTTTAATAAGATGCGCACCCTCCCCCGACTCTCCTGCAGCCTGCTCGCCGCGGCCCTGCTCGGTCTGAGCACCGCTTCGGCGATCGACCTCGAGGGTCTCGTGAAGAATTCGCCCTTCGGCGGGACGGGCACGCCAGCGGGACCCGGGGCAGCCCCGAGCACGCTCGAGTTCCGCGGTATGTATGCGGAGGGAGGCGTCAATTATTACAGCATCTACAACACCCTGACCAAGCAGTCGAGCTGGGTGGCCGAAGGAGAAGCCCCCTCGACGAACGTACCCGTCGTCGTCAAAGGCTTCGACGTCGCGAACGAGACCCTCGTCATCGATAACGGTGGCCAGCCTCAGCAGATGGCGCTGCACCAGGCCGTCGTGATCACTTACAAGGGCCCGAGCCCCGCACAGCTCGCAGCCGTCTCTAACGCCGTTGCCCAACCAAGCACCAGCACTGGCACGCCCGGAGCAGGCGGCCCCGGCAACCTCACCCCGGAGCAGGTCGAAGCCTTCCGGCAATCCATGCGCGATAAGTTCAGCAAGGGAGGACCTCCTGGCAGCAACGGCGGCGACCCGCGCCAGCGCGGAAACGAGTCTTCGTCTTCGGGCAAGCCCCAGAAATCCGCCCAGGAGGCCCCGAGTTCGAACAAGTCGAGCAAACCCCCGAAGGTCCGCTAAGCTTTCCCCTCCGCCGATGACTCCCACTCAGAAAACCCACGCCCGCCGGCTCCGCAAGGGCTTCACCCTGCTCGAGATCCTGATCGCCGTCGCGATTGTCGGCATGCTCGTCGGCCTCGCCGTCACGAACACCGACAAAATTCTCGGTCAGAGCCAGGAAGGCGTCGCCAAACTCTTCGTCAACGAATCGCTGAAGACTTCGCTCGTCCGCTACCGCATCGACCTGGGCGACTACCCTTCCACCGAGGAAGGTATCAAGGCGCTGATCACGGCGCCAGAAGGCAAGGCCGACAAGTGGCGCGGTCCGTACATGGAGGCCAAGGGTGGTCGTTCGCCGATCGACCCATGGAGCCAGGAATACCAATACCGCTATCCGGGCAGCAAGAACGCCGAAAGCTACGACCTTTATTCGATGGGGCGGGACAAGAAGCCGGAAACCGAAGACGACATCGGCAACTGGTGAACCCGGCCCCGCAGCATCGCGCTGGCTCTCCGGCGCGCCGCGGCTTCACCTTGTTGGAGACGCTACTCGTCCTCGGATTGCTGAGCATGCTGGCGGCCGTCATGGTGGGGGGATCGGCGCAATTGCTCCGGGGGACCGCCCGGTCCGACCCCGAAGACGCCCTGATGGCGCTGCTGCAGACCATCCGCCGCCAGGCCGTGGAGAAGGGCAAGGTCATCGAATTAACGCCGACGGACACCGCCGACGAAGATGAGCCGGATTTCGAATGGGGCGAGGAAAACGCCGGCGACGACCGACCGCGGACCGCGGAGAAACTCCCGAAGGTCGAGGGCGTGACGGTCAAGATCCTCGCACCAGAAAGTTCCGGCGCGATCCTGCTGGGCGGCGTGGCTACCGAAAAAGCCCTCGCCCGCATGCGCTTTTATCCGGACGGCACGTGCGATCGCGTGCGCCTGGACATCACCCGTAACGAAAGCCGGTCGATCGTACCGATCGACCCGCTCACCTGCGCGCCGCTCCCGGCCGTTGACGCCAAATGAGACGCCGCGGCTTCACCCTCATCGAGGTCCTCATGAGCCTCGCCATCTTCGCGCTCGCGGCCGTCAGCCTCGGGGCCGCCTATTCAAACGTCCTGCTCAGCCGGCTGGCCTTGAAGCAGGACGAACAACGGCTGGACGACATCGCGCGCTGCCGCGCCGCGATCATGGAGACGCCAGGTTTCGAAGACGTCGAAACCGGCGGCGAGATTCGCCTGCCTGGCGGGCGGACGGCGACCTGGCAGGGCAAGATCGAAGCCACCACCGTGAGCGACCTCTTCGCCGTGCAGCTGACGGCTGAGATCGAACCCACGGGCGGCGGTGAAGCCGAGGAATACATCGAGACGCGGATGCTCCTGCGACCCACGTGGTCGATACCCTCGGAGCGGCAGAAAATCCGCGACGAAGCGAGGCAACGCCTCGAGCAGGAACGCGGCTACAAGGAAGCCGACGGCAACTCTGCCTTCATCAGCGCGCCCACGCGCGGCAAGAAACTCGTGCCCAGCCAACCTAACGGCCAGGCCGGCGGCAAAGGCCAGGCCGGCCAACCGGGCGGCAAAGGCCAAGCCGGACAACCAAGCGGCAAGGGCCAAGGCGGACCCCCCCAACCGGGCGGACAACCGGGCGGACAACCGGGCGGTCAACCGGGTGGTCAACCAGGCGGTCAACCAGGAGGGCAGCCGGCCGCTCGGCCAGTGAGCCAATGAAACCTCTTCTCGCGATTCGCCGCGGCTTCACGCTGCTCGAGATGCTCGTCTCGCTCGCCTTGCTGGGCATCTTGATGGTCGCCCTCAATACTTTCCTCTTCTCCATGAGCGAGCTCTGGGGCGGGGGGCGGGATCAACGCCTCTTCGACCAGCATGCGCGCGCCGCGACCGCCTTGGTGCGCGATGCGTTCGAGCAGGCGACCCTCGGACCGAGCGCCTCCGGCGTAGCGCTCAAGGACGTGGATGACGGCGCCGGTACGATCGAGCCACGCCTCGGCTTCCTGCTGGCCGACGCTGGCCGCCTGGCGGACTGGCCTGAGGCGCCACTGCCGGACGTCGACATCACCGTCTACGTCGAGGAAGGACGCGGCCTCATCTTCCAGTGGCAATCACGCCTCGAGCTTGAGCGCGAGCTGACGGACAAGCACGAAACCGTCATCAGCCCGTTCGTCACCGCGATCCAATTCGAATACTACGATGCCGAGCTCAAGGAATGGAAAGTCGAGGAGGAACCCCTGAACGACGAAGGCGGTACCACCTGGAAGAAGCCGGCCCGCATCCACCTCCTCTTTGCGCGGGGGGCGCTCCGGTCCACCAAGATCATCAACCTACCCATCAAGCGCTCCGGCGCGTCCACGCCATGAGGACACGGCGACGCCGCGGCTCGGTCATCATCGTCGTCCTCGTGCTCATCACGCTGGCTTCGCTGCTGCTCGCCCGCTTCATGGAGGATAATTCGCTCGAGCTCTCAATGGCCACGCGCGAGGCGGACCGCCGGCGCCTGCGGGCCGACGCCCAGTCGGAGCTCGAGCTGGCGCTGGCCGTCATCGCCGAGATTCGCTCGATCGACCTCAACAAAATCCACGCCCCCTCGCAAGGCTACGACGACCCGCACGCCTACGCCGGCTTCCCGCCGCGCGAAGGCCTCGAAGTGCGGTTCGATTACGAGGATGAATCGGCCAAGCTGCCGCTGAGCGTGCTGACCAAGAACGACCTCATCCAGCTGCTTTACTCCCTCGGGATGGAGCAGCGGGACGCCGAGCGCGTCGCGGACGCCATCATCGCCTGGCAAAGCAAGTCGTATGAATCGATCGAAGAGGAGGCGTCGGACGCCGCCTACCAGCGGAGCACGCTTTCATTCCGACCCGCCCGCCGACCGATCCGCAGCTTCGAGGAATTCCGTTCCATCGGCGTCGCCAAGGAGATATTCTTCGACGAAGCCGGCCGGGCCACGCCGATCTTCCTCGCCTTCAAAGATTGCGTCAGCCTGTACACCTTCCCGCAGGCCAACGTCAACACCGCCTCGGATGCCGTGCTCCTCTCGCAGGGGCTCGATGAGAATCAGCTCGCGCTCATCCGCGAACGGCAGGCCGAGATCGGGCAGCGCATCGTGGGCACCCCGCCCTATTTCCGTGTCACCACCGAGGTCCAGCAGCTGGCCGGGGGCGGCATCAACATGGCCAAGTTCGACGACGAGGTTATCCTCATGTGGATTCGGGTGACCGTGAAGGAAGGCCTGTCCAAATGCCGGGTTAGCGCTCTGGTGGCCATCCGGGAGGACGTCGCCTACCCCGCCGCTGCGACCAATCCCGACGAAGAGACCGGCATCGGCCTGGAGCGGACGGGGACCACCCCGACGATCGCCAGAACAACGGGAACCTCGACAGCGGTTCCGCGGTCGACTACGACAACCCCCTCTCCTTACCTCACCCCCGGCATCGAAGCCTCGATCACCCTCGGCAAATCGAACTTAAGCGGACGCGTCGCCAGCAGGACGATTGCCTACCCGTTCCAGATTCTCGCCTGGGAAGAAGACAACGGCGCACCGCCGGCCCCCAAGCCCCCCGAAGACTCCACCGACCCGACACCCTCCGCCCAACCTTCCAAGCCCACCGTCCGGGCCGCGAAGACCCTCACCAAATGACCTCCCCTCTCACGCGCGCCTTCACGGGCCCCAAACCGCAGGAAGCCGCGATGCTGCCCGGCAACCGTTTCTTCGTGCGCCGTCTCCCCGTCGAGGGCGAGGATATCCCCGGCCAGGTGAACCTCGCGCTCGAGACCATCTCGCCCTTCCCGCTCGAACAGATGCTCGTCGGTTTCGTCACCTCGGCCGACGGCAAGCAAGTGCTCGCCTACGCGGCGCATCGTCGCCGCTTCACCACGGAAGAAAGTTTCGCCTGGCCGGAAGACTGCCAGGTCGTCCCCGAATTCTTGGCGCTCTGCGGCCATCGCCCCGCGACGGACGGCATCGTCGTGCACCGCGGCGCGGAACGTCTTACCGCGCTCGCCTGGAAGGCCGGCGCGGAGCTGCCTGACGCGATCGTCGTCGCCGAGCTCGCCGACGCGGACGAAGCCAGCGTGGCCCGCGAAGCGGCGGCCCGCGCCGACCTCGCGCCGGAGACCCCCGTCGAGGTCTTCGCCGGAGAGCTGGCGGGGGCGCTGGTCGAAGGCGACCTCATCCTGAAGTGCGCGGCGGAAGGCACGTTCACCATCCCCAAGAAGGGGCTCGACGATTCCGACATCCGGGACAGCGACTTCCTTGCCGAACGCCGCAAGAAGGAGCGTCTCAACCTCATCCTCTGGAGCGCCGCCCGCCTGGGCGCCGCCGTGCTCATCGTGGCACTCCTGCTCGACATCGGCGGCTTCGTCATCGGGCTGCGCTCCGAAAGGCTGGGGACCGCCAACGAAGCGAACCAACCGCTGGTCGAGGACATCGAGGAGTCGAAGAAGATTGCTGACCGCATCCTCGAGCTCGGCGTGAAGCGCCTGCTCCCGATCGAGATGCTCGCATTGGTCAACGAAAAGCGGCCCGCCACGGTCGAGTTCACCAACATCCATTGCGAACTCAAGAAGGCCAAGGAAAGCGTCTTGGTCAAACCCGTCCTGACCGTCGACGCGCGGACGCCGAACGCCGGCGACATCTCGGACTTCCTCAAGGCGGTCCAGTCCCTGGCGGAGGTCGAGTCCGTGACGAACAGCGAGCCGCGCGTGCGCGACACCTCGACCACCTTCCGCCTGGAAATCACCTTCAAGCAGAGCGCGCTCCTCAAGGCCGCCGAAGCCACCCAATAATGAAACACTTCTTCTTCACGCTGCAGCCCCGCGAACGCCTGATGGCGCTCGCCGCGCTGCTCGTCGCCGCGACCCTGTGGTCGACCGGGGCGTGGGCACGCGTCCAGGGCAGCTGGGATGGCTGGCGTCAGCTCGAAGCCGAGGCGCTCGCCCAAAAGGAGATTCTCGCCAAGGAGCGTGAGGTCCGGACGGCCACCGCGGTCGCGGTACAGGGCTTGGATTCCGGTCAAGGCTACGACCAAGCTAAGCTCGTCGCCGAGGCCGTGAACGCCACGAATGAGGCCGGACTCAGCGCGAACACCGAATCGCCCAAGACCACTAAGGCTGGCAAGTTCGCCATCCATTCGCTGCAACTGAGCTGCCGTAAGGCGGACATCGCGAGTATCCTGCGTTTCTATGAGAGCGTGAAGTCCCGCGCGCCCTACCTCGCCATCGGCGACCTCGTCATGACGGCCGAACGCGGCAGCGCGGGCACCGTGACGTTCAAGGCGACAATCACCGCTTTGGAGCTGATCGGCACCGTGCCGACGGGAGTGAAAGCGGCGGAAGAGGCTACTAAATAAGCGCGGCGTAAGCGCCGCGAGGGGACACGTGGGCAAGGTGACACGGGGGCGAACGAGAGGCCCGGAGGCTCAGAGGCTCGGTTAACCAGAGAGCACCGGGCTCAAAGGGAAACCGGAGACCGGAGGGTTGGCTAGGGATACATTTTCAGGTCTCGGGTCTCGGCCATCGGGAGCCAGGTACGGGTGTTCGGGTTCAGGTACGGGTGCGGGATAACCCAAACCTGAACCTGGTGCTGATAACCTGAACCTGATACGCGGCGGCCGAGACCTGGGACCTGAGAATGGTGGGTCGTAGCATTGGATAGGGCTGACCATCCTTGGTCGGCCGAGCGGTCGAGCAGGGATGCTCGACCCTACCAGAGACACACTAGGGCAGCACGCGGTGCTGCCCCGCCCTTTAGAAGCGGAAGCTGGAACTGACTTCGAAGACGGCGGCGACGATCGCGAAGGCGATGAAGGCGACGAACGAGAAAGCGGCGACGAGGACCGAGGCGGAAATCGTCTGCGAGATTGTGCCGAGCCAGCGGTCGAGCTCGGCGCGATAGGAACGGGAGATGTCGCGGAGGCCGGGCGCCAGGTTGCCCGTCTGTTCGGCGACGGCCACGCGGTCGAGGAGCAAGCGCGGGAAATATCCCGTACGGGCGAGGGCCTTCGAAAGACTGTCGCCCTCGAGGACGCGGTCGGTGGCGGCGCGAAGCTGCTGGCGGAGGGCGCGATTCGGAGCGGTCTTCTCGGCGAGGCGGAGGGCTTCGGCCGTCGTGATGCCGTTTTCGAGGAGGACCGCGAGGGTGTGGCAGAAGTTGAGGACCGACACGCGCATCACGAAGGAGCCGGCGATCGGCACCTTGAGCAGGAGCGCATCGGACGCGATCTTCCCCTCTTCACTCTTGCGCCAGCGCGCGATGCTGATGACGGCGATGATGCCCGCGACCAGGATGATCGGTCCGACGACGACGAAGACATCGGCGAAGGTCATGAGTAGCTTCGTGGAAAGCGGCAACTTGCCGCCCAGAGACGTCAGCAGCGTCTGCAGCCGTGGCAGCAGGAAAAGCACGAAGAAGACCACCACGCCGACGGCGACCACGCAGATAAACAGCGGATAGGCCATCGCGCTGACCAGCTTGCGCCGAAACTCCTGCTGCTCCGTGAAGTGGGCGATGAGGCGCTCGAGGACGTCGCGGATATTACCCGTGGCTTCACCCGCGGCGATGAGGTTGAGCGTCTGGCCGTCAAAGACCTTCGGGTAGGCGCCCAACGCGGCGGACAGGCTCTGGCCTTCGCCCAGCTTGGACCAGAGGCCCGCGCAGAGGACGCGGAGGCGGGATTTCTGAAGGCGGAGGGAAAGCAGGCGGAGGGCCTCGCCGGCCGACATCCCGGAACGGACCAAGTCGGCCATGGCTTCCAGGAAAGGCAAGCATTCGGCCTCGGTCGGCGCGAGCTCTCGATCGGACGGGCCGCCTTCGCGGACGGCCTCCTTCGCGCGGACGGCGGCGCCAGCTTCCTCGACCTTGACCGGCTTGAGGCCGCGGGCCTGCAGCTTACGGAGCGCCTCCCGGCGCGTCTGCGACTCGATGGAGCCTTCGGCCACGGCGCCCGAGGCATCGCGCACGGTGTAGTTAAAGACGGCCATCGCGGCGTTACTCGTTCGAGCTGAGGTTGCGGACGAGTTCGTCGAGGGTCGTCAAACCCGCGGCGACCTTGAGCCAGCCGGCCTTGGCGAGGGGACGCATGCCCTGCTCGATGGCCTTCTCGGTGAGTTCGCGATTCGAGACGCGGCCCACGATGAGGTCATGGAGCGGCTTGGGGTGGAAGATCTCGAAGACCCCGACGCGACCGCGGTAGCCCGTGCCGCGGCACTTGCGGCAGCCGGCGGCCTCCTTGAGGGACGTCACATCCTTGAGGAAAGATTCGTCCATGCCAAGGGCCTCGAGGGCGGGCATGACCTTCTGGCGGACGACGGGCACTGTCCGAGCGCAATCCGGGCAGAGTCGGCGGACGAGTCGCTGGGCGATCACCAGCTCGACGGCGGAACCGACGAGGAAGGGCTCGACGCCCATATCGATGAGGCGCGTGATGGCGCCGGGCGCGTCGTTNGTGTGGAGNGTCGANAAGACNAAGTGNCCCGTGAGCGAGGCNCGGATNGAGATCTCGGCCGTCTCGAGGTCGCGGATTTCGCCGACCATGATCACATCCGGATCTTGGCGCAGCGTGCTGCGGAGGGAGCTGGCGAACGTCAGCCCGATTTCGGCGCGCGTCTGCACCTGATTGGCGCCGGGCACTTCGTATTCGATCGGATCTTCGATCGTCACGATGCGGATGTCGGGCGAGTTGATGGCCTGGAGGAAGGCGTTGAGGGTGGTCGATTTGCCGGAGCCGGTGGGCCCCGTCACCAGGATGATACCGTGCGGGTAGTCGAGGACCTTGCGGACCGCGGCCTGCTCGTCGGCGTTCATGCCGATGCGATCCATGTTGTAGGCCTCCTTGCGCTGGTTGAGAAGGCGCAGTGAGACGGACTCGGCGTAGATTGTCGGGATGGTCGAGACGCGGATATCGAGGACGTTCTTGCCGTCGCGGAAATTGATGCGTCCGTCTTGCGGCAGGCGGCGCTCGGAGATGTTGAGCCGCGCCATNATCTTCAGGCGCGAGATGATGGCGTCCTGGAAGCGGGCGAGATTGTCGGGGAGCGGGATGGCGATGAGGATGCCATCGACGCGGTAGCGGATGCGCAGGTTGTTCTCCTGCGGCTCGAAGTGGACGTCCGTCGCGCCTTCGGCGACGGCCTGGGAGAGCACCTCGGTGACGAAGCGTACGACCGCCGCGTCTTGGTCGGCCTCGACATCAGTGGCGACATCGGCGGCCGGAAGATCGTCGCCCTCGTCATCGAGGCTGCCGGAGCCCACGCCATAGTTCTCGTTGATGAGGGCGCTCACGCGTTCGGGCGGGGCGAGATACCACTGCGGGCGGCGGGCGGCGAAGGTCGCGACCCAGTCGGAGGTATCGGTGTCGGGCGGCAGGGCCGTGACGAGGCGGAGACGGCCGGCTTCACCGCCGGGGAGGAGCGTCGGGACGACCTGGGCCTCGGACGCGATACGCGCGGGCAGGATTTTCATGCCCTCGGGATCGATGGCGGGCTCCTCGAGGACCTCGAGGCCCGTGAGGCGGGAAAGTTCGGCGAGGAGCGCGGCCTCGTCGAGGCTGAGGGCCTGCGCGAGGAACTTGAAGCGGGCTTCGCGCGGCGTCTCCGCGAACGAAGCACGCACTTCGTCGGTCAGGCGCTCGGCCAGAGCCGAGGGCAGTCCGTGCCGGTCGACGGTCAGCATATCACTGCTTGGCGGGAGCGGCCGGCTCGGCGGACTCCTTGCCGGGAACGTTGTCGATGACCTTCTTCAACTCGGAGCCGATGGCGCTGCTGGTGGCGCGGCTTAAGGCGTCGAGGTTATCGACGGCGGTGCCATTGAGCACATAGGGCCGGAGGAAGATGATTAGCTCCTGCTTCTCTTCGAGGTTGGTCGAGGAGCCGAAGATATCGCCGATGATCGGGATTGGGCCGAGGCGGGAGGTAGATTTCGTGGTCACCGTGCGCTGGAGGCCGCCGAGGACGATGATCTCGCCGCTCTTCGCACTCACGAAGGAGTCGGTCGTGCGCCGCCCGATGATGGGCTGGTCGTTGCCGTCGAGGATTGTACTACCGAGGATATCTTCGACGGACTGCGCGACCTGGAGCTGGACGGAACCATCCTTGCCGATGAGCGGCAGCACCTTGAGGGTGATACCGATATCGCGTTGCGAAACCGTGGAGGTGATTTGGCCAGTGGTGGCGGCGACGGTCGAGCCCGTGATGACCGGGCGGGATTCGCCGACGAAGAGGGTGGCCTCCTTGTTGTGGGTCGTCGTGATGGCTGGCACCGAAAGGATTTTCAAGTCGCCCTTGCGCGGCGTCGTGACGAGGCCGATGGTCGCGCTCAGGTCGCTGTTGGCGGCGAGGGTGCCTTGGGCGGGGTTGAAGACCGTCTGGCCGGCGTTGAGGATGGGGTTGGCCGGGGTGATCGGGATACCGGTGACGTTGAAGCCACCGCCGTTGCCGCCGACGCCGACGAGCTTACCATTATTGACCGTTAGGCCGAGGGCGCTGATGCCGTTGGTCTCGTTGTCTGAAAGCTTCACCTCAGCGATGACGACTTCGATGCGGACCTGCGGGAGGACGACATCGACCCGGTCGATTAGGTCGTAAAGAAGCCGGAGGTCATCGTTGGTGCCCGAGACCACGACGGAGTTGCTGCGGACGTCGGGTAGCACCGTGAGGTTGCTGCTGAATTCATCGGCGCCCATCTGGGTGGTGGCGGCGGCGGGGGCGCCGGGGGCGCCGGGCACGGCGACCGGGGTCGGTGTGGTGGTCCGGTTAAGGGTCGTGCTGCGGACCGTGTTGCCGGCGCGCGCNGCGGCGGTCGTCTGGCCGGTGACGAGGGAAGTGACGAGCGTCGCGACCTGCTGGGCGTCGGCGTGGCGCAGGAAGATCACCTCGGTCTTGGTGTTCGGGCTAGATTTCTGGTCGAGGGTGTCGATCAGCTTGTCGAAGAAATCATGCTGGTCGGCGGAACCCATGAGCAGCACGCGATTGGTGCGCTCGTCGGCGAGGAAGGTGGTGCCGGTGCTCAGGCGGAAAGGCGCGCCGCCAGAGACCGTGGCGGGCGAGCGCAGCATTGCGGTGAGCTTGTTGACCATGTCGGTCGCCATCGCGTTCTTGAGCACGTAGCTCTTGGTCACCACGAGGTCGAGCTGCGGGCGGTCGAGTTGGGCGACCAAGTTCTCGATCTTCTGGAGATTCGTGATCGAATCGGTGACGAGGAAAGCGTTGTTACGCCCGAAATAGACGGGGGGCGAGGCGAGGGTGGTGTTGAGACTCGAGACAATCTGCAGGATGAACTCCTGGGCGTTGGCGTGCTTGAGGCTGAAGATCTTGGTCGCGATGCGGCCGCTGGGCGGGAGCGCAAGGACGGAGGCCGTCATGAGCTGCGGGGACTCGGCCTTGGCGATGAGGTTCGGGACAACCTTCAGGAACTTGTCGCCCTGCTGGATGACGGCGATGCCGTTGAGGTTGAGGAGCGTCTCGATGGCGAGGAGGGCTTCGTCGCGCGTGATCGAGGCCGGCAGCGAAAGCGTGTAGACGCTGGCGGGGAGAGCCTGCGGGCGGAGGATGGATTTACCGGTCCAGCGCTGCATCAGGTCAAGGACCTGGGCGATCGTCTCATCGCGAAGAATCACCGGTCCGACTTGATCGCTGCCGCTGAGCTCGGGCAGCGGGACGGCGGCGGCGACTCCGGCGATCGGGGCGGGGGAGGCGGCGGGGGCCGCTTGGCCGAAGCTCGAAGTCGGCGCGCACGCGGCGGCGAGGAGCAGGCAGAAAAGAGGCAAGGAAGACCTCCCTTTAAGTAGGGTCGAATGGATGCGCAGCACGGGGATAAGGGGTACTCCCTTGATAACACCAAACCCTGAGAATAGTTCGATGAAAAATCCAATTATATGCGGAGATTTGGGTTATCACCTCCTTGCGAATGAGGCCCTTACCCTTTAAAGGTGAACATTATTTCACCTTTTACTTGCCGAGGCGCCCGCCGTTGGCATACAAGCCAACAAAGCCCCCCNGCATGCGCGAAGATCTCCCCGATTGGCTGGGTAAGCCTCCCCTCCGCGGGACCGACCAATGGAACGTCTGGTTGGCCAAGTGGCGGCGTTACGCCAAGACCGAACTACGCGATACGGCGGCGGATGACCCGGATTACGATTACGGTCTGCTGACGACCGAAGAACGCTGGCAGGTGGCGTTAAGGCTCCAGGTCCAAGCCCAGATTGAAGCTGGCCGCCAGAACGGCCCCGTGCCGTTGTCTTTGGTGCTCGGCCGCAAAGTCAGCGACCTCGACCACGCCAGCGTCGTCGCCTGGCAGGTCGGCCGCTCGGTCGTCTCTCCGATCCCCGACGAAGCCTTCACCCGGGCCCTCGAATGGAGCAACCAGCGGGAGAACCCGCGGCGCCGGCGGATTTCGCACGGGATCCGTTATGGCTTCATCGCTGGACTCGGCGGCGAGGCGACGGCGCCCGCTTGGTCATCGCCGGACTATGTGACCGCCTACGAAGCCGCGTGGGAGCTCGGCAACGCGATCGCAATCGAAGGCGACCCACGGGGATAGGTTGCGGAAACCCCGTCCGCGGGCAGAGTGGCGTTCTTATAAGAAACCAGATGGAATATATCGTCCCCCTATTGCTGGGTCTCGCACTCGGCTACGTCGGCTACCTCCTTGGTCGGCGCATCCAGCCCCAGAACCAGGCCGATGTGGCCTTGCAGCAGGAACTCGCCGGCACCAAGGCCCTGCTGAGTGCGACGGAGACACGCCGCACACAGGACACCGCCTCCCTCCAAGCCGAGCGTGAAAAAGCCTTGGGACGAGCCGCGACGGCAGAGGCCGCAGTGGCGCGAGCCGAGGCAGATAAGACCGCGGCGCAGCGGAGCCTCGAGGAGACCAAGGCGTCGTTCGCCGAACTCGAGAAGCGCATGCGCGAGGCGTTCGCCAGCGCGGCGCAGAACCAACTCACGCAAAGTCGCGAGCAGTTCATCGGCATGGCGGAGCAGAAGTTTGCTCCCTTCAAGAGCCAACTTGAAGAGCTGACGCGCACCAATAACGAGCTCAAGGGCTCCCTCAAAACCAGCAACGAACGCTCCGAGAAGGTCGCCGAGGAAGCACGCAAGCTGGCCGCGGCCATGACCTCTACAAACAAACAGGGTAGTTGGGGTGAACTGCAGCTCTCGCGCGTCGCCGAACTGACGGGTATGCTGGAGCACGTCGATTTCGAGACGCAGACCACAACCGCCTCCGAACAGGGCAACCTGAGGCCGGACATGGTGATCTCGCTCCCGGGGGGCCGGAAAATCATCGTGGACGCCAAGGCTCCGACCAAAGCCTACATCGAGGCCAGCCACGCCACGACCGAAGCCGAGCGCACCAGCCTGCTCCAGGATTTCGCAGAGAAACTCGCGGAGCATGCCAAGAAGCTCGGCGCGAAGGAATACTGGACCCAATACAAGCCGTCGCCGGAATTCGTGATCCTCTTTCTTCCGAGCGAGGCGCTGTTCAGCACGGCGCTGCAGGTCGACCCGCTGCTAATTGAGAATGCCTGGGGGCATAAGGTCGTCATCGCGACCCCCACCACGCTGCTCTCTGTGCTGCGGACCATCGCGCACTCCTGGGAGCGGGTCGAGGTAGAGCGGCGCGCCGACAAGGTCATCGATCTCGCAGAGAAACTCCACGATGGCGTGCGCATCGCCAGCGACCATTTCGCCGAGGCGGGCGGCAGCCTCAATAAGGCCGTCGAAGAATATAACGCCACGCTCGGCACCCTGCGCTCACGCGTCTTCAATAACGCCGAGAAGCTGATCGCCGAAGGCGAGAGGATGAAGGCCGAGCGCCAAATCAAGGAGGGTGCCACGCTCGACGTCCACGCCCACGAGACCCTTCCGGACGTGAAACGAGCGCGCCGTGGGCCAAAGGAGCTGACCGGGGACGACTCTCCGCCCACGACCTAATCAGGGACCCTGCTGGTGGAGCCGATGAGGTTCGAACTCACGGCCTCGTCATTGCGAACGACGCGCTCTACCAACTGAGCTACGGCCCCAAACAGCAGGAG
>JGI12421J11937_10000304_pt1 | contig 18814 bp, 20 predicted proteins | sample LakErihyJuly2011_2_FD_11937 | JGI IMG/M metagenome (IMG submission 11937)
CAAATGCCTTGAAACATCAAACAGATAAATTCGAAGCCCGGCTAGCAGATGAGAAACGTGCATATGAGTCTGGGCAAGAGAAACTGGAGAATCAGATAGTTGCAACAGAGAAGCAGCTCGACAGACTTGAACCCGAGGACTTTGACCCCTTGCAGGAAAAAAGCTCTCAAAGTGATGATGATGGAACGCAAGAGAAAAGTGATGATGATGGAACGCAAGAGAAGAAAGTGAGCGAGCAAGCGTCCTCTAACAGTGTTCATGTAAAGGATAATTGGGATGATGATGATCCTGATGATGGAACGCAAGAGAATAAAGTGAGCGAGCAAGCGTCCTCTAAAAGTGATGATGATGATGATAAGTATAAGTCTGATAATGATGATGATGATAATGATGATGATTATTATGAGTCTGATTATTATGAGTCTGATGATGATGAGTCTGATGATGATGATGATCCTGATGATGCTCAAAAAATGTTTTTTGATGGTGTGTTTCAATGGGAAGCAGTCCTCCATTTTGTCCAGGATGTAAATTTGACAGCATCGGAGCTGCAACAAAAACGTTTACAAAACCGCTCGAATAATATGCGCTGTTTTGTTCTACCGTCAGAGTGCTTGCGAATTAAAGAACCAACAGATGGGTTAAATACTTTTTGTGAAACGTTTGGATATCAGACTTATCAGGAATTCAAAGAAAAGAAATTGACTGATCAGCAAAAAGAACGATTTCTGAGTTACCACAATGCCTGCAAGCAGTACACACTTCGAATGAATGTAGCATTTTTTGCGCTTGTCAGAACTTACCAACATCACTTTGTCAATTGGAATATCATTGACACAAGATTGCCAGAAGAGATACGAGACATACAGGACAAGAGGGACAGAGATATCAAAGCGGATATATACATCAAAAAACAATATGAGAACAAGTTCGGAATCCACCGTGATTTTCAAAATAAGACTGTGACCATACAAGCGTCGACGTTTGCGATTCCTGACCTGATACAACACAAAGTATATTTGGGTGATCGAAGTTCTCCGCCAGCGGTAATCATAGCAAATGAAAATGTAGAAGACAAGGATTTGTTTGTTAGCACCGAGAGTATGAAAAATATATATTTACAGTATGTGACATGTCTACATTTGTAACCCATGCTCGTAATAAACTATTTACGTGAGTCTGAGAATGTCGTCAGCCGAACGCACTCTCTACTACCTTTTTCTCTGCTGCCTCGCGCACGTCGGTTTCGGCGAAACTCCGTCGGAGACCACTGTTCAACAAGTGTTTGTCATTACTGTTGTGAATGAAAATGGGAATGTGTTTGCGATTGATGCTGTGAACAAGCCAATTCTCAACATTCTGCGCAGCGGAGTGTATACGTTTGATCAAAGTCACTCTTCGAATGCTGGACATCAGATTGCATTCAAAGACAGCACTGGCACTTCATATACTACTGGAGTCACAACTACAGGTACACCCGGTACTTCCGGAGCACAAACAGTTTTTACTGTTGATGCAGATGCTCCGGACAACTTGCTATATTATTGTGTAGCACATGGCAACAGTATGGGCAACAATATTCTCGTGTCTACTCCATGTCGGCCTGGACACTACAGTGAACTGTTCCAAAATGTCATTACATGCAAACGTTGTCCTTACGGCACGTATAACAATGACACTGGTTCCTTAAGCGTGGAATCATGTAAGCTTTGTCCGATCGGGAAATATAGCAGCGATTGGGACTTTGTAACAAACCAAGTGTATCCAGAATCAGGGGTAGTTGGTAATGAGATGCCGGGGTTTACAAGGTGTGTGGATTGTCCACTACATAGCACCAGCGATCCTCTTTGGCTTTTTCAAAATCCAAGTCTCGCAAACGGAATTGGTGACACGAGAGAGCAACAACAGTGTACGTGCAACGCTGGATATGCACAAGCGGGTTATGATGTTGACTATCAAAATTACGAATTGAGCGCAGAGTCAGACTTCAGGGTTTTCAACGAGCTCTGCGTGGCATGTTACGCCAACACGTACCAGCCTGTGACTGCGACCTTTAGATTTATGACAATTTCTGAAATACCAGGAGAATGCTTGCAGTGTGCAGCAGGCAAATTTTCAAATCCTGGCAGTGCTTCCTGTGGGTGTGCAGCTGGCCAGTATTCGAATAATGAAACTGGTGGTGTCTGTTTGTCTTGTCCTACAGGCGAAACGTCTACAGCAGGGGCAGCGACATGTGATGCACCGCCTGAGACAACTCCGCAAGCGACCACTCCGCAAGCGACCACTCCGCAAGCGACCACTCCGCAAGCGACCACTCCTCCGGAGACCACTCCTCCGGAGACCACTCCTCCGGAGACCACTCCTCCGGAGACCACTCCTCCGGAGACCACTCCTCCGGAGACCACTCCTCCGGAGACCACTCCCCAGAAGGTTTTCTACCCCCTCTTGTGCGTGGCGTGCCCCGCCGGCTTCTTCCTCGAGCAGGAGAGCCTGAACTGCACCGAGTGTCCGCCCGGCTCGAGCACGCACGACTTCTCCAACGCCTCCAGCGCGCTCGACTGCCTTTGCGGGCCTCGGTTTGACAATCAGACAGACGCGTGCCAGCTGTGCAAGGAGGGCTTCTACAAGCAAAGCCTCGAAAACATCAGCTGCGCATCGTGCCCCGCAAACTCGTCCACAGCATTCCCAGGAGCATTGAACGAGTCAGAGTGCGTATGCAAGCCGGGCTACACGCAGCGCTCGCTCGAAAGCAGTCTGAGCACAACACCAACACCAACACCAACACCAGCCCCAGCCCCGACGTTGCAGTTCTTCTTCAGGGTCGGCGAAAGTCCGTACGGTTGGCAGGAGGCGTACGACGAGGCGGTCGCTGCCGGACGGCGTTTGCCGACGATTGACGAATTAAGAGCCTACATCATCAGCAATCCGTCGGTGTTTACACAGTTTGACACTCTAGATCGATGGACGCCAGTTGTGAATCCTGGCGTGGCAAATACCAAGGATTTTGTACAAATTGGAGATTGGGTTCACGATGGAGTACCCTATTATCGTGGACTATCACTAATTCAGAACAGACCTTATCCATGGTGGGCTGATGATTCAACTTTTGAATTCATGAAAGTTTACACTGAAGTCTTAGAGACAAATCCCCCAGAGACTGCTGTCTTAATTTGGAAAAACGAATATAACGAATCTTTGACCAACGACTCCCTCAGCAACGCATCCCTTTACGACGCGTCATACAACGCATGGGATTTAGAAAAATGCGTGGCCTGCCCCGCTGGCACCTACAAGACCCCGCTCGGCGCTGGAAGCTGCGTGCCGTGCCCCGCGGACCACTACTGCCCGCCCGCGTCCGCCGAGCCCCGCGTGTGTCCGCCCAGCAGCTCCTCGCTCCCCGGCAGCGGCGCCCCCGAGGCTTGCCTGTGCTCCGACGGCCTTGTTCTGCTTCCGGGCAACGGCACTTATAAGTGCGAGGAGTGTCATGCTGACACGTATTACGCAAGAGATCCTGCGACTTCTGTCGGGATCTGCCTCGCATGCCAGCCCGGCGCCGGGAGCCCCTCCGGATCTCGAAGCGAACGAAATTGCGTTTGCAAACCAGGCTTTGTCGTGCGGGCAGATGCTCCTGGTTTCACATGCGCGGCCTGTAGCTCCGGCACCTACTCCGCCGCCGCCAACGCCTCAGTCTGTGACGCTTGCGCCCCCGGCACCTTCGCCGCGAGCGTGGGAGCGTCCCTGTGCGCTACGTGTCCCAGCGGCAGCGTCGCGCTCGCCTCGGGAATGTCCGCGTGCGTCCCCTGTCCTCCGTCCACCTGGCAAGACGTGGAGCTCTCAGGACACCTGAGTGCGCCGTGCGCGCCGTGCCCCGAGAACTCCAACCACGAGCTCGTGGGAGTGTACGATGTCCGCAAGTGCGTTTGCGCCGCCGGCTTGTACAAGGCCATGAACGAGACCCCGGGCGCGAAGGGCTTTGTCTGCAGCAGCTGCCAGCCCGGCTTCCAGTGCGCAGCGCAGACCTCCTCGACCATATTGCAGGTGACGCTGGTGATCGACATGTCCATCAGCGACTTCACGCCAGCGCTGCAGCAGATGTACATAGAGAGCGTGGCGCATACCACCGGAGTCGAGCCGGAGAGCGTGAGGATTGCCAGCATCACGGAGCACTTCGGGCGTCGTCTCTTGTCCTTCTTGCGCCGCTTGCTCAGCGGCGACGTCGAGGTTGAGTTTGAAATCACATACCTGAATGTCAACAACGCCTCTGCCGTCACCGTCCCGACTTTGGAGCAGTTCTCGATCGACGCGGAGGAGCGATACCTGCCGTCTGTGATACTCGTGTCCGAATTTCAAATCACCGTCTACGACCAACGCATCCCCTGTGAAACCGGAAATTTTTGCGCGGGCGGCGAAAACGTCTTCTCGTGCCCCCCCTTCTCCTCCTCAATCGCAGGCGCGCAGACGCAGGCGCAGTGCGCGTGCGTCCCGGGCTTTTACTCACTCATCAACCAGACAGCCTGCAACAAGTGTCCGCCGAGCAGCTTTTGCCCGGGCGGCGCGGTCGTCGAATCCTGCGCTGAAAACTCCACCAGCGCCCCGGGAGCCGCCTCCCCGGATGGCTGCTTCTGTCGCGAGGGGCACTGGCGCGGCTGCACGCGCACGGACACAGGCGCCTTCATCAACAACACCGGCCAGCCGTGCGCCATCAACTTCACCGCCCCGTGCGTCCAGTGCCGCGCCAACGACATCTGCTTCAACGACACCCTCCTGCACTGTCCCGCGCACAGCACCTCTCCTGCGGGCAGCTCCCAGCCCAGCCACTGCGTGTGCGAGGGAGGCTTCGCTGAGGAGCATCTTTAGACTTCGAGTTCAATAGTCTTTAATAAAAACAAAAGCACTGAACAAGACTGTGTCTCCTCATAATCATGCTTAAAAGAACGCGCTGGCATGCGATGGCAGTCTCTGAAGCTCGACACACAGCTGGACGTCCTGCTCTCCGAAGAGATCTGGTGTCGGAACTCAAATTTCGTCCAGCTCTGGGCGACTGCAGGCAACGCGCCCACACTCATCCAAGCCCTGGCGAAGCGAGGCGTGGTGTGGGACCGCAACACACTGCCCGCCTGGCAGCAGCTACTCTACATCGAAACAGCTGCGGAACACATCCGAAACGACTGGCGCAATCGTAGCGTGAAGACACGCCTGATGCAAGCGCTCTGCACCAGCTACTCTACATCGCAACGTGCCATCTCCACTGGCCCAGTGTAAAACAATTTCACTTGCGCATTAGATGTGAAAGTAAAGATCACTTCATACCGATTGTCAAGACTGTGAATCTTGACATGACCCTCGCGTACTGTCGCTACTTGCCAGCACACTAAATCCCAGTCATTTATGTCCTGTGCGAAAATGGGAGATATCAGTCCGTGCAACCTACGACACAATTCCACAGTCCAATCCGCTTGTGTTCGCGGGTTTTCGTTTTGCCACTGCAGTGTCCTATTGTACATTTCGACGGCATAATGCACCGGCCAATAAGGCTCGCATCTCCTTTCAGTCCAGGGGCTGTCCTTTTCCCAAGGAAGCTTTTTGGTGGCAATGATCACTTGCAGCTGGTATTGGTGTGTGCGCGATGGATTTCCTCATCAATATGATCTAGGACATCTAGTGTCTTGCCTGCTGTGTGCACAATGTAAGGATTCGATGCAATCTCTTCAGCGGAGGACCCCGACTCGAAAGGGTCTCGGTTCTGGTATTTTTTATCTCTGGCATTTCTTCTTTCTTGTTCTGTCATTCTTTTGGAATCAGGATCGGATTCACGTCGTCGTGGTTGATCCGGGTCATGATCAAGAAGTTCATGATCAAGAAGTTCATGATTACGAGATTTATGAGCAACAACTATTTGATGAAATAGTCCGTTTTTCATGCATTGATAAACATAGTCCTCAAATGTCGGACACACCTTGTTAATCTTCTTTTGCAGTGCACAGTACCTGTTATATAATTGACCCAATTCATTCCGGACTTCGGCAAACTCCTCTGTCTCCTGCTCCTGTCCTTCCACAATCTCTTCAGCGCCCTTGTACGCGGATGTTTTTATTAGGTAATGGTCCACGGTACCAGACATGTAAATCAAGTCATAAATACAGTATCGTTCCAAATTCCCATAAAAAATCAAGTCAGAGTACAAAGTGTTTGATGGATATGGGTTTTCATTGCCAGATAGACGTACATGCCCAAGCGGTGCGAAAAGGGCCTGCGCCGGAACAAAAAGGCCCGGGCGCCGGGCAAGCAGCCGATATGCGGACTATACGCGGCGGCTAAGTGCGCCGGCATCCGGTTGAAATCCGCGGCAGACGTGGAGGCCTTCCGAAGTACGTGCTTTGCGAACGGGCTGCTGGACAGCCGCAACGGCAACTGGGTCGGGGGCACGAACGAAATGGAGCGCGCGCGCATCTGCAAGCACTTCGGATGTGCCGTCGCGATGAGCCACCACGAGCTCGTGCACGGGCGCGGGCCCATCACCGTGAAGTCCCTGCTCAAGAACGCTCAGTTCTTCAAGACAAGGGCGCAGTACATGCTCGAGGTCCACATGCACGTGGTCTACGTGCGCAGCAATGGCACCAAGAAGGCGCTCCGCGTAGAGGACCAGCGCGGCAAGGCCATGCGCTTCGTGAACGTGAAGGGCGAGCCCGACGCGGCGTTGGAGCCGATCCTCCGGCAGCGCGTCGTCAGCCTCGCGCTGGTGACGCCTCCTAAGAGCTCGGCTGATTGATTGCCCGTCTGGCATGCTCGGAAGGTGGCGACGGCCTCCTTCCCTCCATTGCCCGTCTGGCGTGCTCGGAGGGACGATCAAGTTCTTCGTCGATCCGTGCCTTGATGTACCTTGCCACTGCTTGGGAGTACATGCCTTCTTCGTACAGGGTTCTTATAGCTTCGGATGTAGACTCATACTTTGACAATATCTGGCCTCTGTAGTATGTGTTAGCATCTATGAATAAAATATAGTCCATGTACTCTTTCGCCAGTCTTGAATTTATCAATTGTGCTAGAGTCCCCAATATACTGTAGACATACTTGCAACTGTCCAATAACGTTTGAGGTGCAAGTTGTTGTCTTCTTTCGTATGACACTGCCAATCTCAGATTGTACAGCTCTGACCACAATTTCATGAGTATCACTGGTTCAGTGCAGCACCAGCTCCATGTATGCTCTAGATCAACTGGAGCAATGCTGTTTGGATCATACAAAGCCCGAGTAGGATCAAGATCGCGCTCCACGGCAGACGCTTGACATAGCCTCGCCAAGTCCCAAATCGGGGCATAAAATACTCTCAACATGTCTTTGACTGTGACTCTCAATAGGGTTTCAACTCGTGTCATAGGATGTACTTTGTTTTATACATGTTAGCGACACCTCCTATCAATACCTAGATATGAAACCCGTACATGGACGCCATCGCGTGCGCGTGTCTGTCGTCGTCCCAGCCCTCCGACAGCTTTATCAGACTGGAAAGACCTGACAGCGTCTCGGTGTTCGAGGCGAGCATGGGAGGATTCATCAGGCACGTCAGGTTCTCCAGACAGGCTGGGTTAGACAAGTGACAGCACGTGCTCGAGAGCATTGTGAGGCATGATTTGTGTTTGTGACCTGACACGACGCCAAGACTCGAGGTGCCGACTATGCCTGAAATGCTTCGAAGATTGATGGGCGCAAGAGACATGGCTGCTCATACTTTAATACTCGGTAAGAAGAAAAAACAAGATGCTTGATGCGCGGCATTCGTGTATATCTGAATGCAAGCGGGCATGTCTTTAGTCCTTGATGCGGCTCGTCAAAGTGAGATGCTGCGTATGAAGGAGATGCTCGGTCATCATGTAGAGGTCATCAAAGAGTTTCAAGAAAAGTCGCAGGCGCAACACCGCGCGCAACTGGCGGAGCGTTTGCAGGCGCTAGGCATTTTGCCAATGCCTACGATGCACCCGCCGCGCGCCGACTGCGAGCCGCCCGACTGCGCCCCGCCGCGCGCCGACTGCGCCCCGCCGCGCGCCGACTGCGCCCCGCCGCGCGCCGACTGCGAGCCGCCCGACTGCGAGCCGCCCGACTCACCACACCAGATGCTCGCCTCCGCGCCCGAGCTGTGCCTCGAAGACATCGACTTCCATGACAGCAGGCACGTCTCGTTGCTGGCGGTGTTGAGCCAATCCAATGACTTTTATTACGAGGACCGCGCGCGCTTCTTGAACATCAAGGACAACCGCCTGCTGGCCCCCCCAGCAGGCAGCGCGCACGGTATTCTCGCGTTCGAACGGGGCAAAGCAGTCGCCTTTATCATCTACCACAAATTCGACGACATCCCCCCGCACCAAACACACATTCACCCGGCAATCGAGATCCAGTTCCACTTGGTCGATTCAAAATGTCGCGGGAGGTCCATCGGCTCCGCTCTGCTCCAGGTTGTGGAATCGCAATACGAAATGAGGGTAATATGCGTCGAGGTGGACTCGAGTCGAAGTGCGTCGTTTTACAGCACACAGGGATACAACTTGAACTTTGTCACGCACCCCTTTTTTGCTCGCAACGTAACTTACGGGCGGGACGCTCATCCACGGATGCAACACTATTATAAGCTTGTTTTGAACGACGTGCACGTCTCGCGCCTTTTGCGAGGGTAAATTTCAGACTGCCATGTTTTTGTCCATTTTATTATAAAGTACAAGTACACCCGCGGCCACATTACAACACTCTCCGCTGGCGCAAAAAAAACAAGCTGCTTGATGTGCTCGCGGCCTGCACACCACGTCAGATGCTCGCCTCCGACACGAAACAGCTCGTGCTGAATGCATATCAGCTTCTTCCAGGCGAGGCGTGCCCCGCGTACGCGTATCGCTGCCGTTTTCTCGGAAGAGTGTCCGTTGACCCCCGCAAATCTCACACGTGGACAGAAGAGTTGCTTGTTCACTTGCGAGAAACCAACAAAAGAAAGTCTGAGAGCATGGTAATTTGGAGGTCCAAGCAGGCACGCGACCACAAAAAAAAAAGCAAGATAGAACCATGGATACTAGCTACAGCCGATAAATTGCTTCAGACAGGTAGCACTGGCTGGGAACCGTATACTGGATTGAATTTCATCTGGGAAAGTGTGTCTGCTGCTCCAGACACGCCGTGGAGTTGGGATGTCGACCAACTGAGGGCGGAAAAACAAAATAAGACAAAAAAAGAAGCTGCTTGAAGCAGCGGCCTCGAGAAATCGACAAATGCTCGATATCGAAGGCGACGTGCGGTTGTTTAACTTCGCCGAGGACGGACTTGACAACGACACACTGAAGTGGTTCTTCGTTATCCAGAAGGAGTTGATGCAAGACTGGGAACAAAACGGGCGTGGTGATGGTTTCATACACAATCAGAGCACCATTTTGGAGGCCTTTGTCAAGGGCAATCTGTACGGCCTGTGCATGCCTGAGACGCCAGAGATGTTCAAGAACGTCACGTCCGAGGACCTGCGCTTCATGACTTCAGTTGAAACGGGCAGGACCTACTACCGTTTTCCAGTCTTCTGCGCTGTCGACAACAACCGTATAGACCTGCTCTGGGTCGCCTCCAGAGTGCGTCGCAGAGGCCTCGCCACTGTTGTTGTGTCGCTCTTGAAGGAACGCGGCGTCTCTGGCGCAGACTACGTTGAAAGAGCAATACCGTTTTGGCAACGGTTTGGCACAGTGACGCACTCAACCTCACACGCGCAGGTGCACTTCTAGTGTTCCGCCGGTGTGAGGCAAAAAAAACAAGCTGCTTGAAGCAGCGGCCCAGATTATGCGCCAAATGCTCGCCTTCGACATCGAGACGACGGGGCTGGACCCCGCGAGCAGCGTCGTGACCGTCGTCTGCACGCAGGACTTCCACACGGGCGAGCGGCGCGCGTACGAGTTCGGGCGCGTGCGGGCGCGCGAGCCGCAGAACGTGGGCCTCCTGGAACGGGAGCTCGTCGAGGCCTTCGACGCCGCGGACTCGCTCTGCGCCTTCAACGGCGTGCGCTTCGACATCCCCTTCCTGCACGCGGCCCTGAGGCTCTCGCAGGAGACCACGGCCGCCTGGCTCCTCAAGACCACCGACATCCTCGAGGCGGCCCGCCTCGGCCTCTTCGGCCCCGCGCACACCTTTAGCCTCAACCTCCTCTGCCAGCACAACCAGGTCCCCGTCAAGTCCGGCAGCGGGCTCCAGGCCATCCAGTTCGCGCACGCGGGGCAGTGGGACGCGCTGCTCTCGTACTGCGCTGACGACGTGCGCATCCTCTGCGACCTCTACCGGCGCAGGTTACTGAACAACCCACGCTTTCACCAAGTGATCAACCTACGGAAAATCACCCCACATAGCACATATCCTTCGTGTTCAAAGACCAAGCTGCTGAAGGCCGAAGCCACACTTAAAATACAGAATGCAGATATTGAAGACATGAAGCAGAGACTAGAATTTTACGAGGAGTACACCAACGCAAATTCCTAGGCACAGAGTGTAACAAGTGGTATAAAACAGGAGTGGTATATGAAGACTCGCAATGAAACATTGGAAACAATCAAGAAAATGAGTTCGAGTTACGGTCATGAGACATTAAAAGCTGATTCGATCCAAACATTCATTAAGGAGATGACCGACACATACTCTGCAATTGAAGGTGCATATCCTGCCTCTCCAATCTTTCAGATCGAGATGACACAAAATATGATAATGCTGGGAGAACATCAGTATACACATTTGTTTGCGGCGTTGAAAGAGGCCGTACAAACAGTACACGAAAAAGAGGACCGTGTAATTTTTGCACAAATCCCCAACTTTTACCTTCAATGTAATCCAAGCCCGAATGCGAGCTCATTTGAAGTACCGCGCCAAACGCCAGACATAATCATAAGTTCTAGTTTGGTGAAGCTTTTAAAACTTAATTTAAAAGAAAAACGTCCCCTTGCGCATGTTGTGCTGTTCCATGAATTGGGCCACTTAATTTTTCAGCAGAGCCACGTAAACTTGGGTTGGAGAATTTGGAACGCCTTGCAAAACGACGGCTCGTACAACAAAAATTCTCTATGTGACAGTCAGAAGACGGTATTTCAGCAATATTCCGTAGCCATGGAGTTGAGTGCCGACAAATTTATGTACACGATGATGTGTGAATTATATAACGATAGGGCATGGAAATACATCGCAGAGACTTTTGGGATGTTGGTCGCGGGCGTCGAGGGATTGAATGTTGACAGTTTATTAACGCAATTACCAGTGACAGACTTTTCTGCAGGTGATCGAACGTTAGAAGCCATTGTCTGTGGGACCATGAACCAGTACGTCACTCGTCTGGACGCTCATCCGACGATTATGTTTCGACTAGCGCAGATCAAAAAAATGGAAGATGACAGGAAATCTTTCTGCAACACTGACCTGCAAGCAAATTCGGCAAGATCTTTGATGGTCTCGAAAACATGTGAAAAGCTCAGATTTTGAAGACTTCTGATACATTTACCACAAACTGTAGTTGTGATTAACTTTGAATTTTCTCATAGTCTTGCACCAGCTTGTAAGAATGAGTGCTGTTTTAAAATGCTCGTGATTCTTCTCTAGTTTTTGCATCACGAATGAGAGATGATGGGCTCGATGTTTGTTTATGTGCACTGTGTTGGAATTTACGTGTAGATGGAGCTGGAAAACGCTGGGCATGTAGTGGAAGTACATGTAGTATTTATGGTGGTGATGCGCCTCAATCCATCGCATGACGGTGCATTCGATCTCTCTGAGCAAGGGCATATGCTTCCCGCGCAAGTCTCGGATGGTTTTCAGGCTTTCGTCCTTAAAAATAACCAGGTAGCGCTGGTCGTGGCCATGGTGTTTGTCCAGGCAGAGACACCATTCCTTGCGATCGATGAAAATGTGCTCATGCCTGCCGCCTTGTCCGTGGATGATGGCAGTTATCCATCTGTGATTCCGCGACATACGTTCCTGTCTCACAAATTCAATAAATTCAGGGTGGAAGTACTCGTGTGGACTGCAAATAAAGTCCGCCATAGATACCAAGTGACTTATACCCGAGACTGAGACACCTGAATATTTTGTCTCGAGCATCATCAATATTTAATGTTGAAGAGCTATGCTCTCCAGTTTTATCGTGCAGCTCACGCTGTATGTTGCCGTTATGATGGCTGGTAATCTCAGAATGACGGTCGACGACATACGCATGACAGGCATACACTCCAGGACGATGCTGGCCGCGTACCAGGTTCTCGTGGTGTGCACAATTCTTGCGTCACACTCTGTATTCCTCTATTTCATTCGCGTGGTGAAACGCGACGACATTTCGTTTGTACTCGTAAATCTTCCGGTAGAGACTGACGGGAGTGATCCGTCAACGCTTCAGAACACAAAGCAGCGAGCGCATGCTGGGGAGCAGTGGACAGACGAGCAGTTGCGGGCGAAGCAGTTGCACGAGCAACTGTCTCACGAGCGCGAGAAAAGTTTCCGTCGGGAGCAGATCGCGAGCAAGAGTCTGTCAGACGCGGAGTGGCAGGATCCCGAGCACGAGAGGCACGAGGCCGCGAGCAACATGTCCTGCAAGGCCTCTGGAAACATGCAGTTTGCGGCGGAGACTCTCACCGAGACCATGTCGGGGGCGTCATATGACGATCCCCCTCTGAACATCGTGTTCGAAAACAGCACCAACCTGGACCTCTATGTCCTGTACGTCAACTTCATAGGCCTCGTGCTGTGGGACACTTTTTTGAGCTTCAACTTTGCCACCCACGACTCTAACTTCGTGCTCGTGAGCGGGCTCGTGTGTGGCTGGATTATGAACACACTGAGCAAGGAATGCAGGTGCCAGATCTTTACTGCTCTCAGCCCGCCAAGACAAAAGTTGGCGTTTCTGTTCTACATGGCCATGTTCCTCATCGTGATGGCACTCGGCGCCGTGCGCTGGCGCGCCCCCGAAGACCTCGACACGGCGTTGCGCATCAACCTCTACCTGCCGGCCTTCTGCAGCGGCGTTTTTTGGACCGGCATCAGCGCCGACGTGGCCTTCACAGGCTTCATCAATCAGGGCGCGACCAAGGGCATTCTCTACGACGCGCGGAGGTCGATCCCCACGTTTGTACTGGTCATGTGCGTGAGCGCCCTCTACTCGTCGCCGGAAACACGAGCTGACGTGCTCGCATACACATCCAGTCTCTCTCGACTCGCGCTGCTGCACCTGCTACTCATCGAGCCCGTGCTCATCTTCCTCAGCATATACGTGATGGTCATCGCACTCGAGAAGCAGCGCAGCACAGATTTCACCCTCGTCATGGTCCTTGTGCAGGGCGCTCGGATCGCCTACAACAGCGAAACATACGACGGAGTCGTCATGGTCGCCATCGCTTGCTCTGTCCTTCTCCTGTCCTTCCACGTCTCGCGACTAATGCGCAGCTGAACTGAGCAGCGTTTGACTAGGGACATCTGAGACAGGAAGAAGTATAAAACTAGCAACAGGTATGTCTCTTCAGGACGTGCGCAAAATTTCACACACATGTGCTTCCAAATGACTTTATTCTTATTAAAGAGATATATTAGCCAAAATATCAAAGAATGAATTTGTCCTCTATAATCTTCAATTCGGCACGAAGCAAGCGTAGAGGACGCGTTTGCGTGAGTGCTTCATTGTATACAACTGAGGAACAAGTGTTTTTCTCAAGCAGGGCTGTATCATCACAATTTTGCAAAATTTCTACAGTGGCAGCAATCATTTTCTCAAGGCGCAAAACTTTTTTTTCTAACAGCATAACTTTGCTTTCCAGGAGTATAACTTTGCTGTTTGTTTTAGATTCATTTACCACATTATCTCCTTGCATGTTGAATTTTTTTTGTGGATTAATGTTGGGTGGGTACAGAGGCTTCAATGCCAGAATCGCGGGATGTTGAAGTGCGCTTGAAGTGCGTTTGACATTCAAGACTATAGGTGTTCCAGGAATACTGTGCAGTGTTGTTGCAGTGGATAACAGTAAAAGAGCACAGCATAGCCTGAAGTTTGCCATCATTTAGCACAAATTTCAATCTCATTCAGTTATTTTATTTTCTTCTTTCTTCTTGCTAGGTCTATTACTTGTACATCTCCGGCCTCGCACTGTAGTACACGGCAAGCTCCAGGGCGATGACGACGTCGTCCTTTATGCCGCCGTCGTTTAGGCGTAAAATATCTATAAAAGAACAAAGAATAAGGTCGTTGCATTGCGAAATGAAACGACCGTACATGACCGCGCGAATGCGTTTGCAGAAAATTCGAGAATGGCAGTTGAACACTGGCTGTTGTGCCGTTTTCGTCGTCGTAAAAATTGCCGGTTCTTTTGACAAAACAGTCGATGTCAACTTGACGTCCGATAGTGATCTTGCGGAGTTGAAAACAGAGTGGCAAGAAAAGGACTGCCTTACAGAACAGGCAGCAGGATGGCCAGGCATGAGCTTGGGCTTGATGGTCAAAGTCTTGCTGCACGTGTACAACTTGCAGTGCAAGCGTTTTTGCAAGGAGATCGCTGGCTTCGACATCGCTTCAAACTGGAGGTTTCGGCATTTGGCAACCCTCAAGTCGTTTTACAAGACCAAAGGGGTTGGTTTTGTGGATTGCTACCACAAAAAGGACCAGGTGTACCATGTGCTTTTTTTCCGCACGAACGGGACTCCCCGTAGTGTGTATTTCGAAGATCTCACTTCCAACCGCAAAATGAGAGGGTGGGCACAATATGCACGGCAATTTACAGTGCTGGGAGTTTACATGGTGCGCTCTCATCCTTGCTGCCGTCCTACCGCTCGGTATCCTTGCTTGAGCTGTCAAGCAAAATGGCCTGAAGACGCGACTGAGCCAGATCTACCGGCCGCGACTGAGCCAGATCTACCGGCCGCGACTGAGCCAGATCTACCGGCCGCGACTGAGCCAGATCTACCGCGCGACTGAGCCAGATCTACCGCGCGACTGAGCCAGATCTACCGCGCGACTGAGCCAGATCTACCGCGCGACTGAGCCAGATACGCGATTCTTTTTTAATAAACACTGGAAAAACATTTGATCTCGCACCGTGTATACCGTCACGCCTCAACAAAGTACCTCAGTGACATTAAACACTCACTTGTACATCTCCGGCCTCGCGCTGTAGTACACGGCAAGCTGCAGAGCGATGACGACGTCGTCCTTCATGCCTCCGACCTTGCCGCAGAGAGCGACGCGCTGCCTGCCGAAGCAGTTGACTGCCTGTTTGTACTGGAAGGAGTACACCTGCATCTGCTCCTTGATGCGGCGGCGGGCAGCGACGGGGTCGTCGCTGAGCAGCGGGTTACGGAAGGCGACGCGCTGGTCTCTCAGCATGTTGTTGAAGAGCGTCATCATGCCGTACTTGACTTCCTCCGTTGTCAGGATCCCGTAGCGGTTGGCATTGTGGTCGATGCGGAAGCGCGTGTGCGGCAGGCCGTTCAAGGCGCGCTGGTGGTGCTCTGCCTCGAAGCCGAGGTTACGCTCCACCATGATGACGATTTCGCTGAACTGCAGCGCCTCTTCGTTCTTGAGTCGCCGAACATGGCGCTCGAGAAGCGCGAACTGTTTCTCGGGCTCTGCTCCATGCTCAGGAGTGTCAGCGCGTGATGCACAGAATGCATGCCGGGCGCGCAGGCGTGAATACATGACAAAAAAACAAAAGTATTCGAAAGTAACCTTTGCAACCCATCAGTATGTCGATTCCGACGACCTGCCACGGCAACAAAAAACGCAAGTCAGCAAACACAGATTCGCAGCGAGATCATCTCCCGCATCTTATTTCACGAGTACTGCTGCCGATCAACCAAGAGTTCTGCAAGGAATTCTGCTCGCAAAGTCTGCAGAATGTCTGCAGTCTTTACGGCGTGCCCAGCGAGCATCCGACAGTGCTGGCAATCGAGGAGTGCCTCGCGAGTGACATGTCAAGCACAGAAACACTGTCTTTTTTCTTTGTGCTACTGAACATAGACATGACAGTGAAGGAGCGCATGATGCAGAGTGAAACGGAGGCGCAGCAGCAGAAGATCGCCAATTTTTTTATGAATCTCCGAAAGCACTTGGTGTGCACGTACATGAGCCAACAAGAGTCCACCCCGTCCAGTTTTGTCCATGCCTGCGCGGACGCATGGTCCTTCGCATGAGCTTGTGCGGGAGGTCTCTTACCGTGATGCACCCGCGGTAACGGCTGATCGAGACGACGGCGTAGTCCGACTGCGGGCCGCCAGCAGCCGGGTCGACGACGACGAAAACGGTAGGGTTGTTTTCGGGAATATAGGCAGTGAGATCCATCGCGATTGCAATGTCGCTCTTGCGGAACACTTGCTGTAGACTGTCGAAGGCGAGCCCCGCGAGCTCCGACTGGATGAGGTCGGGGCGGTCCTGCATCATGATCTTGAGCTTGCGGTGCCGCTCCTCGCTCTGCCACATCGGCACGAGGTGCAGCATGTGCACGCACTCTGTCTGCTTTCCCTCATCCTTGCACCGATCACAGCACAGCTCGATACAGCGGATGGCAAAGAGTGGGCGCTCCGTCGCAGGGTCGACCATTTGGATGAGCCTCGTGTAGAAGTTAATCTCCGAGGTCAGTGTCGAGATCGCCACCAGCGACGCGCTGCCGACAGAGAGGATAGGAGCAACAGTCTCGTAGAAGAAGCCCTCGTCGCAGTAAGCTGCTTCCTCGAGAATCAGCACGTCTCCTCCCGTGCCCTTGGTGGTTCCAATCTGCACAAGAAAGAGCGTTAGTGTCACATTCTAATTCCCCGAACTCCATCAAATAAAAGAACCTTGCTATATATTCTTGTCGGAGAAAGAGCAGTATGTGCCCTATCCGGACACTTGGATATCCCGTCACTCCCACACAAAAAAACATCTTACCTGAGGAAGATAAACAAAAGAAGGGCGATACCATGTCTATACTCAAGTGCACCCCTCCCTGGTTAATTGTCTCTGTTTGCGCCGTCTCTATGCCCTCGAAGGCGTTCTCGAATTATTCGCCGAAGACGGCAACTATCAATAACAAACGCTTTTTGTGGAAGAAGAGCTTTTCTTCCCCTCAAGTCACAAAGCACTCGTCGTGCAACTTGCACAAAATTACCGTATGTCCAATATGTGAAGAGGAGGAGTACATGCGGAAAAGACTGACGAACGCGGTCCTCCGTGCTTTGAAGAGACTCAATGTGGCCAAAAGAATGTCTATATTGACCTACCTAGGGGCTTCTTCGTGGAAGGAGGTTCTATGCAATCTCGCCATGAAACGCGAAGCATGGAACAAGTTACACCCAACAAAGCCTATGAATATCACCAACACAGCGCTCGATCACATAAAGCCTGTGAACTCGTTCAAAAACAACAGCTTGGGAGAGAAAACAATGCTGTGCAATCACTTTACCAATTTACAACCTCTGCTACACGAAGATAACATATGGAAGGCTGATTTTTGGTCACAAAAGGACGAAAATCATTGGCTAGAGAACATCATCTTTCAACCTCATTTCTACACCATATACTATCCAAAAACAGCACCCTGTCAACCCAGTCTCTTGAACTACACGAAATAATCTAGCTCTTTCAAGCGCAAGCACCCTCTGATTTGTCCTTCGTTTCGACATATATTTGAGCTTCGTACTTCGATTCATCCTCCTTCCAAAATGCCGTGAACTTGTAGCGCAAGTTGTTGAAGTCGAACAACGTCGACCCGTCATCCAAGGCACACCTTGACTCATACGCCTTTGCAATCATTAGCAAAATTTCATGTATAAAACGAGATACCTCGCATTCACCGTCCCTGCCATCAATCAATGGATAGTCTACAAATAATTGAAGTTTCGTGACAAAAAAATTCGGCTCGAAAATATTTTCCACCTGGCCATTCTTCATCAAGTCACACATCATCTCCATGATACTGATTCCCATGATCTTGTAGTGACGAATGCGCTCCACGAAGCCTTCACTGAAATTCTGCCAAACAGAAATGTCAGTTTTGAAATTCAAAATGACAGAAATGTCAGTTTTGAAATTCAAAATGACAGAAACAAGTGAGTGAGGGAGGGATGTCAACCTTTTCTTTTAGCCAGGCGACGACTTGACTTTCACTGAATTGGTATGAGAACACGGTCAAGATACACTGCATGCCGACAACTGTATCAAAAAACAACCTCTCGGTAGTTTCGTAAAAGTGACATTCCTTTGTTTTATCCTCAAACGGATAAACACCTTTGTCCCAGAAATATTCAATCAGTTTCACCGCTTGTAATTGTACTTGAAGGCAAATGATATTTTGTAAAGCTCCGTAACAATTTTCGTCCAGGACAATTTTGTTGTTCTTTACCAGATTCTCTACCATTCCACTTTGCGCTCTCAGGATCATCGGCTTGTTGATGTCGACTACTAAATTCATCAAAGATGCTGCCTCCAAGAGCGGGAGTCCTCCAAATACACGTAGTAATTTCCAAAAATTCTCCTTGTCATCTTTTAAAAAATTCAAGCGCGCGGTGCAGAATTCATTTCGCTTTTCAAGAATCAATTTACGCAAAAAATGACAAGTTTGAGAAAGCCTGCAGAGCGAGGTGACCGTGCACAATGTTAAGATTGAAATGAGAACATCAATGCTATTCTCATCGTAGAAAGACGTGGTCATGCAAGAAATGAGGAGCACGGAAGCAATAATCTTTATATAGACAAAATCTGGCTTCCAGAACTGGCTTCCAGAACTGGCTGCCAGAACTGGCTTCCAGAACTGGCTGCCAGAACTGGCTTCCAGAACTGGCTGCCAGAACTGGCTTCCAGAACTGG
>JGI12421J11937_10000305_pt1 | contig 18802 bp, 10 predicted proteins | sample LakErihyJuly2011_2_FD_11937 | JGI IMG/M metagenome (IMG submission 11937)
GGTAAATACGACTTAGTGATTAAACATTATGGACAGAAAGAATCAAGCTACCGTTTATATGATGATGACGGTAAAACATATGACTATGAACGCGGAGCATATTCCTGGAGAACAGTAACAATTAAAAGAGATAGTAAAGGCCAATTAGTTGGCAGCATTTCAGCAGCAGAAATAGGTAAGCCCAACAATATTGGCAATGTAAGTTGGGAGTATAAAACAAAATAAAAGTTGATGATCTCAGTGTCTGAGTAGCCCTAATTAAAAAAGCCTTTCCGAAATCGGAAAGGCTTTTTTAATATCGAACACGCTTAAATAGCGTATACTATTTTTTCTTTAAAACTAAGGTATAAGTACCGAAGGAACCTTGATCCACTGTATAAGCAATGGCAAGTGTAATTGTTTTACTACATGGTGCAACAACGCTTGCAGCACCTGCTGAAACTGCCATATTCGGGTTAGTATAAGCTAACTGCCAAGTAAACGCATTTCCTACTTTTTGCTTAGCAATAGTCGCTTGGTTATTCAATGTGTTAATATTAACAATAATTGGCAAAGGACTAGTTACATAAGGATTAATGAATGAGAATGAGCTATTGCTGATTTTAGTGAACTTAACAATTTCACCTGGAGTAAAATCACCAAATGCATCAGAAACAACCACAAAGTCACCTTCGTAAATTGCTGGATCGTATGCACAAATTGCAGCGAAACGCGCATAATCACTGTATAAAGGGAATGCTATAATACCAGGACCATTACCTAATCCTGTTGCTGGGAATGCTTCATATTTATTTACACCAACATATAAGTCAGGAGCAAAATCATAAGTATCGCCCAATGCAACAGCAACACCAAATAAGGCTGCAATATCAGCAGATGTAACTGTTAATGAATATGGAAGTGTTGTCACATCTTTTTTCATCACTTTTACATTGGCATTAGAACCATTTTTTCTTACTACGATGTCCACTTTGTCTGGAGGAGTAGCTCCAGGAAAGTAAAGACTAACTTTAAATTTACCTGAGAACCCCGCAAGGTTCAACAAATCAATCGCTTGTGATCCAGTTGACTCAATGCTTGTTGATACCACTGGTACATCTTTGATGACAACACTTTTCCTAACTCCTCCGTCATCCTTCTTACAACCAGCGAAGGCGATCATAAGACCTAAGGTTAAGGCAGCAAATATGTTTATTTTTCTATTTTTCATAATCTATTAATTTTATTTTAATATATCAAACGAGTATATAATTATTATCCAGCTGGTTGCCAAAATACACGATAAGATTCTGGTACTTTTTGTGGTGGTGAACTAGAATTTAATTGTAACTCATTTGTACTAAATGGTAAAGACCAAGGGTATGCTCTATCGTTAGCTACAGGAACTGTTTTTGGTTCCGGAGTGGTTACACTTGTAACAGTACCAATAGGCGCTGGAGAAAATAATACAGGGAACTTAGTTCTTCTGTAATCAGTCCAGTTATCAACAGGGTTTTCAATTCTGTTGATCCATTTTTGAGTCATAATAAATTCCAATCTTTTTGAAGCTGTTGATGCTTTATCATAATCGGCAAGTACAGCAGTTTTATATGTTGTAGTAGCAGCTAAAGTTGCAATCGCAGGAACAACTTGTGGAGCACCTGCAGAAGCTGGCTTAATAAAGTTGGTGATAATGTGATCCATTTGTAAGAATGATGCATTAAGTGCGTTACTAAATGCTGTTTTTTCATTTCCAGTTACAACACCCGCATTGATTAATTCTGCTTCAAGATATAATCTGTCAGCATAAGTAATAAACTGATGAGGAAGTGCTCCAGTACCAGCATTAATCGCTCCTATTTGTGTAATAGTTCTTGCACCACCATCTTCATATCTACCACCTGCAGGGTATAAACCTAACAAGGAGTATGTTGCACTATTTGATCCATCACGACAAGGACCATTTGAACCAAATAATATAGTGATAAAACCACCATCACGATAATCTGGACAGTTTTCAGGTGTTCCTGTTGCTGATTTTTGATTATAGATATAGTAAGGAATTCTTGGATCTGAAATATTAGTAAAAATATTTGGATTTCTACCTTTCATGATTTCATATAACCAAGGGCTAAATAACTGAGAACCACGTTGTGTAGCGTTATAATCACCATAAGCAGGATGTCTGTCATCCGTAGTACCGAAAGGTCCATAAGGAAGCATGAAACTTTCAGCTTGTGAATTGATTAAAGTAGTAGGAGATGCTAATAAAGCAGTTACTTGTGCTTTTACATCTTGTACCAATCTAACTTGTGTATACAACTTTAATTTAAGTGTATTTGCTGCTTTAATCCAGTTAGTGGTGTTTCCTTTATAAATGTAATCGTCATTGCCTGGCTTTGAAGCATTTGGTGCTTTGTTGTTGATATCAGCAACACCTTCGTCAATCAATTTAATTAATTGAGGATAGATATCAACTCCTTTATCAAACTTAGGTTGTTTAATACCTTGGTCAAATTTATTAGATTCAGTGAAAGGACAATCCCCATAAACGTCTACTAAAACACTGAATGCATAAGCTTTCAAAATTTTAGCTACACCAGCATAAGTAAAACGCGTTTCCGCAGTTCCTTGCTTAATGATTACATCCAAATCTTTGATAGCGCCATAAAGACCTTCCCATCCAGCGGCACCAGCACCATATCTGTCAGCACCCACACGACCTGTTATTTGGTGTGTATACACTGCAGCGATGTTTCCAAGTCCTGTACCTAATGCTACGTTATTTGAAATTGCCAATTCGGCGTTACTTAACAATAACGATACAGGAACTGCAGTTGGACTGTTCAGGTTTTTATTTACGTCAAGGAATTTTTGACAGCTTGGTAAAACAAGCGCAAACATTACCAATGCGGTAAAAGTTTTTATATAATATATTTTCTTTCTCATAGGTGAAAATTTAAGTATGATGATTAGAAAGTTATGTTTAAGTTAAGACCGAATCTTTTAGTACTTGGAGCACCACCAGTTTCAACACCTTGCGCTGTACCAGAAACTACTGAGTTGATATCTGGATCAAAGTGTGTGTATTTAGGTACATTAGGTGCCAAGAACCAAAGGTTACGACCACTAAATGAAAGTGTTGCAGCAGATAGTTTTAATTTCTTAATTAAACTAGGAGACAGGTTATATGCTAATACAATCTCTCTTAATCTGTAAACAGTACCATCAAATACGGAGTATTCAAAAGCACCATTTGTTGCGAAAGTTGCACCTGTTCCAGCTGGTGAGAAATACAAGTCATTTGTAGTCATTCTTGTTTGGTTAGGCACCATTTGACCATTCACCAATAAAGGAACGTAACGGTTTAATCCATCTTTACCAGGTACTGGCGTTGCACTACCATATACCCCATCCACCACTCTATTTTTTTCTCTGTCCTCGTTATCCTTAGTAACACCACGACCTAACATACTGTTGATAGTTTCAGTGTAGAAATCACCACCTTTTGTCATATCCCAAAGCACACTTAATTCAAATGCTTTGTATGCAAATCTGTTAGTAATACCTATTTTATAATCTGCATTTGGATCACCCACCATTTGTGGATTTGGATCAACAAATGGAGCACCATTAGAAGGGTTGATGATTAATCGACCATCATCAGTACGAGCTGAACGACTACCTCTTAAATAACCATAAGGGAAACCAGGTTCAATCCAGTTGTAACCACCAATGATATCTCTTGTTAAACCAGGTACTAATTTTTCAACTGTGTTTATGTTTCTAGTGAAAATTCCTCTTACATTCCATTGGAAATCTGTTTTGTCAACAATTTTTAAATCAACAGCTGCTTCCCAACCTGTGTTACGCACCTCACCTAAGTTAGTGTAGAATGAGCTAAAACCAGTTGTTTGCGGCAAACCAATTGCATAAATCAAATTAGTAGATTTTTTATCATACCAAGTCAATTCAGTCATAACACGACCACCAAAGAAACGCATTTCAGAACCAAGTTCTAATTCCTGTGTAAACTCAGGTGTTAAATCTGGATCGTAGTTAGAGTTACCTCTTGAAGCCAGAGATTGACCTTGGAAGCCTGCAGAGTTTAATCCAAAGATAGCCTGACCATTTCCAGGTGCAGCATCATTACCCACTCTTGCAAAACCTGCACGTAATTTACCATAATCAATAATACCTTTCTTCACCTTAAATGCATCTGTCCAAATTAATGAAGTAGATACACCTGGGTAAAAATATTGCGCATTTTTATAAGGAAGTGTTGAAGTTAAATCTGTTCTTCCAGTAAAGTTGATGAAAGCGAAACGTCTATAATCCAATGACGCCTCACCGAAGAAACCAACCAATCTTCTTTTTGATCTGCTATCACCACTAAAACGTTGCGTTGCAGTATTCGTAAGATTAAATAAACCTGGAATTACAAAGTTCACACCCTGTACTTGTTGTGCTCTTGACATTCTTTGGTTGATATCATTACCTATTTTCATATCTAAACTCCAATCATCATTAATTTTTGGCGTATAAATCGCAACTAAAGTAGATTGTAATTCTTGTTGTCTGTTAATTACCTCCTTAATGTTACCTAAAAGATTATCGGTGCCTCCATATGAAGATTTGTTAATAATTTCGTCTCTGAATAGCGCATAACTGTTTACACCCGCGTTGTAATCAATTCTAAATTTACTATTGAATTTGTAAGAAGCTCTTAAAGTTGCTACCAAACGATCATCAATTGAAGTGATGGTGTTATTATAAGCACCCCAAATTGGGTTCGTATATTGTCCGTCATTGAAACCAATTTGTGCACCAGCTCTGTTTTCACTAGGAAAGCCTGCGATGTCCCAGTTTCTAGCCTGAGTAAAGGTACGACCCCACCCAGTAATGAAACTTTGCGCAGCTCCTATAAATCCACCTAATTGTTCTGACCTAGCATAGGATAGACTAGATCCGATGGTTAATTTTCCAATACTTGTTTGACCACCGACACTGATATTATTTTTCTTGTAATTTGAATTTGTGATATACCCTTTTTGGTCAACACGAGAGATAGTTACGTTAAATAATGTATTTCCTTCCCCACCACTTAAACCTACTGAATTCTCAAATAAGTTTCCTGTATTAAATAAAGAAGAAACGTTATTAGGGTATGCTTTGTATGCAGCCATACCATTTGGAAATAATTCAGGATAAGAACTATACATAGTCGCCCAAGTGGTTGCTGGAATTGAATCCACCCCTGAAAGTGATCTACGAAGCACATTACCTGATCCATCATAAATATTACCAGATCCAAATTTACCACCCCAAGAACCATTCGCTCCTTGCACTCTAAAATTGGCACCCGCACCGTAAGTATTTTGAAACTCAGGCAAAGCAGCGATAGTCTCTTGGCTATAACCAGCTCTATAAGTAACGTTTAATGATTTTTTTCCTTTTCTAGGCGCACCTGATTTAGTCGTAATCAATAAAACTCCGTTTGCCGCTCTTGATCCATATAAGGAAGCAGCTGCAGCACCTTTTAAGATGTTGATTGATTCAATATCATTCGGGTCAATATCGCCGAAACCAGAGCCATAAGCACCACCACCACTAAAAGGGCTTGAAGTATTAATAACTGGATTACTATAAGGAATACCATCTACAACGATCAAAGGCTCACCACCATTAAAAGAGGAAACCCCTCTAATTTGGATACGGCTAGCCGCACCTGGAGCACCTTGTCCTGATCTGATATCAACACCGGGTACTTTACCAGCAAGACCTTTCAAAATGTCTGGTTCAGATTTTTGTAAAACTGTTGTAGGATCCACTTTCGATACCGCATAACCTAATGCTTTATCAGAACGCTTAATACCCATCGCAGTTACAACTACTTCAGATAAATCAGATCCTGTAGAAATAAGTGTAACGTTAATTACATTATTCGATCCGACCGTAATTTCCCTTGTGCCAAATCCAACACTAGAGAAAACTAATACGTTTCCTTTTACTGCGCTAATTTTATAAATACCCAATTCATTAGCTGCAGTTCCCTTGTTTTTGTTTGATTTAATTACAACAGAAGCAGAAGGAATGGGAGTCCCTTTGTCATCCGTAACCTTACCAGAAATGGTTAGGTCTTGAGACTGGCCCGCAATGGCGAAAAATAGCATCGCGACAACGAGACTAGACAAGATTTTTCTCATGTTTATTAATTTTAAAATTTAGTAACCATTATTAATGGAGCATGCAATATAATAAAGAAATGTTAATTTTAAAAAAATAATTATTTAATAATGAAAGCTAATTCATTGATTATCAGTAAATTGATATTTAAATAGTTTGTTTAAACTTGTTGAAATTATTATATATGTAGTTTAACACTATTAATAAAGTCCCTTGCGAATGCACACAAGCTATTGTTTATGAACTAGTTGTATAATTTTAAAATGAAAATGGTACATTTAAGCTAATCTGCTTTTTCATTGTCCAATACCGTTATTGAAATCAATAAAAAGCAATTATTTCCAAAAAACGAAAATTATCTTACTAAACACAAAACTTACCAATTGAAACATTCTAGCAGGTATAAAATAAAGTGGCCATTCGTTTTCATTGGAATATTGACAATTTTCAATACCACATTTGCGCAAAAACTATTAACGAATAATTTAAGGGAAAAAGAAATTTACACTGTTAACCGAATTACAACAAGCCCTTCCAAAGGGGAAACCCCCAAATTTAATTCCCCAAGTTTTCAGTGGCCCTCCAAAAAAAAAGCGACCTATAGTATTCGAATTTCAACATCAAAAATATTTGATCAATCAGTGATTGAAAAAAATAATATTGAATACGCTATTTATAATCCGCACCAACCATTAGCTGCAGGCAAGTGGTATTGGCAATACAAGTGGAGCGATGGAAACTGGAATGCCTTGGATTCCTTTGAAATCAATACTTCCACGCGAATTTTCCCAACAGTCTCAATCGAAAAGCTACTCAATAATATTCCCAATACACATCCTCGTGTTTTGGTCAACAAATCTGAAATAAATAATTTTAGATTAAACGCAATCAATACAAAAGAAGCCCTTGCAATTATAAATGAAGCAAATAATAATTTAACAAAACCAATTCCAAAAGAAGCGGATGCATTGCCAAAATTTCAAGGAAAAGATAAATTCGAAAATGAAAAAATTGCATCACTTGCAAGTAAATGGAGTGGTAGAGAAGTACAGGAAACATTAAATATTTTTTCGCAAGCCTATGTATTAACGGGAGATGAAAAATATTTTAAAATTGCAAAATTATGGATGTTAGAAGTTGCCACCTGGGATCCGATGGGACCTTCACATACCAACAATTTTGCCGATGGTGGTATTATGTCAAGTTTGGCCATAGGATTGGACAGTTTTTGGGATTTGCTCACTGAGTCAGAGCGACTATTGATCAAAAAAAATGCAAGCACCCGCGCCGATCAATTTTACAAATTATGGATTAACCAAGTGGAAGCAAGATCATCTTCGATGCATGTTTGGCAACACATCATGCACAATTTATTACAAACCGCATTGGTATTAAAAGGGGAACATGCCAGTGCTGAAAAATGGATTGGCTATATATATGAACTATGGATTGCGCAATCACCTAAAATGGCGGAGGAGGATGGCGCATGGTTTAATGGAAGCGCCTATTTTGGCATGAACGCCTTAAGCTTAATTGATATCCCTACTATTTTTAAAAAATTATCAGACGTCGATTTTATGATATCGCCTTGGTTTCAAAATAATCCTACCTGGTTAATTTATTCCTTTCCGCCAAATTCCACTTCCGATGGTTTTGCCAATGATGGCGAAAGATATAAATTTCCATGGCTCAATTATGCAGGATATACAGATGCATTAGCGAAATTATTAGATAATCCTTATGCTGCCTGGTATTCAAATGCAGTAGCAAAAAGTGTAGGAAAAGATATTGCAGACGATGCAGAATTTAGATGGTTCCGATTAAGTAATGAAAAAAAGAAAAGCATTTCTACCAATTCAATTTCATTTCCATCATCTGCATTTTTTCCAGAAGTGGGCGTTGGATATATGCATTCAAATTTGCAAGACACAAAAAATGATTTGATGCTATCGCTTCGCAGTAGTCCATTTGGCCCAATGTCGCATACGCATGCTGATCATAACACTTTTAATATTGCTTATGGTGGCAAAAGATTATTTTATAATACTGGCTATCGACCAGCAATGGGCGATCCCCATTTTTTAGGCTGGTATAAACACACCCAAGGGCATAACGGCGTTTTGATTGATGGTAATGGACAACCTTTTAGCGATGGCGCATTTGGATGGATCCCTAAAAATTTACAAGGTGCACAAATTTCGTATGCAGTAGGTGATGCCTCCAATGCTTATTCTGGAATAGTAGATGGAAAAGAAATTGACCATGGGATGAATTTATTCAGAAGACATTATGTTATGCTACAGCCTTCAATCATTGTTATTTATGATGAATTAGAAGCAGACCATCCTGCAACATGGAGTTGGCTATTACATAATTATGATGGCTTTACATTAGATCCCAACAAACAGACTGTTTTTGCGCAGAGTGAAACAGCAAAAGCACAAGTATCCTTATTCTCCTCAAGTAGTATTGATCTAAAATTAACGGATCAATTTTCGGTACCCGTTGATAATTGGACCAATAAAATAAATGAGGATGGTGATACACTCAACTTTGTAAACCAATGGCATTTGGAAGCAGTATCAAAACAAAAAAATGAAAAAATGCGCTACCTCGCAGTAATGCAAGTAAAACCAGGTGGTCATTTTGAAAAAATAGTAATGTCCAATGATTCTAAAACTATATCAGTAGGCCAGTTTCAAATTAAAGCGAATATGAATATCAAGGAGCCTGCGCTTATACAAATAAACAATATTGAAAATACTTTGAGTTTTGTTTCAAGCGGCACCCTAATGTTTGAGAAAAATAAATACATTGGAACTGATAACAAAAGTGCTAAATTGATTGAAAAGAATGATGGAAAAATTATTTTCAAAGAAGTGTTGGATGCAATACCTCCTGCTATGAAAAGAATGATGTCAAAAATTGGAAATAATAAATAGTTGTACAAACTATTATCGCAAATAAAAGTAAAATGAAAAAATCGCTGCAACAAAAAATTTGCATTGTAAGTGCCCTACTTTTTAGTATCCTAATTATTGGTATCACTCCTAATAATAGCAACGCACAAAACACAAAGCCGAAACAAAAACCCAATTTTATTTTTATATTAATTGATGACTTAGGCTGGACCAGTAGTTCGCAATTAATGGACGGCAGAATTGCAAATTCAAAAAGTGATTATTACGAAACGCCGCAAATTGAAAAATTAGCAGCAAAAGGAGTGCGCTTTTCAAGTGGCTATGCCCCATGTGCAGTATGTTGCCCAACTAGAAGGAGTATTCAATTTGGACAAACCCCAGCCCGCCAAGGAGATATTCAATTTCCTGAAAAATATAATCCAGCAAAAAATAATGTCACTTCCATACCACAATTATTAAAATCAATATCTCCTTTATACCGCNCTGCACATTATGGCAAATGGGATTTGCGTGCTGAAATATTTCCCGAGGATTTAGGTTATGATGAAAGTGATGGAGACACTGGTAATAATAATGGGGATATGAACTCCTCAAAAGAAACCAAGTGGACGGATCTATTTATAAATAATGATCCAAAACGTATTGAATCCATTACAGAAAGAGCATTGAACTTTATGACCAGACAAGCAAATTCGGGCCATCCATTTTATATGCAAGTTTCCCATTACGCTACACATGTTGATTTTCAGACAACGCAAGCAAGTATCACTAAATTTAATGCAAAAACAAAAGGTGCTATTCACAATAACCCAGGATTTGCAGGCATGTTAGAAAATGTGGATGCCGCCATTGGAAAAATTTTAGATAAAATTGAGCAATTAAAAATTGGCGACAATACTTATGTGATATTAATGGCAGACAATGGCGCTGTTGAATTTTTTCCACCTGTAAAAAATAAATTCGATCTCCCTTCTGTATTTAACACACACACCAATAGCTTTCCATTAAGAGGAGGGAAATGGACTTTGTATGAAGGTGGTATTCGTGTCCCTTTTATGGTGATTGGCCCAGGTATTAAAGCCGGAAGTCAAAGTAATGTTCCAGTAACAGGCTGGGATATTTTACCAACCATTAGCGACTTAGCAGGAAACAAAAATTCATTGGCCGAAAATATTGATGGCACAAGTTTTAAAGCAGTTCTTGAAAATGTCAACACTAAAAAATTAAACCGTAAAGATGATGAACTTATTTTTCATTACTATGGACAACCCCATTCCGCAATCAGAGTAGGTGATTACAAATTGATAAAGTTCTGGAAAACAAAAAAACTTGAATTATATAATTTGAAAGATGATGTTGGCGAAATCAACGACTTATCAAAAGCAAACTCTGAAAAAGTAAAGGAATTGGAGACGCGATTAATGGCTTATTTAGAAAAAGTTCGTGCAGAAATATTATACCCACCCGCTAATGCAAAACAAAAATCAAAATCAAAAGATGTGGATGATTAAAATATTTATTTTTTTAAGTCTATTTTTTTTCAATTTCAGTCTTGCCCAAAACCCAAAAGTTAAACCACCTAATATTGTTTTTATATTAGTGGACGATTTAGGTTATGGTGAGTGTGGATTTAATGGCGGCAAAGAAATTCAAACACCGCAAATTGACCAACTTGCAAAAACTGGTGCAATTTTATTGAACAGCTATGTGCAACCTGTATGTTCTCCCACCAGAGCTTGTTTATTAACGGGGAGATACCCCACACGAACGGGTGTTTACAACATTATTAAACCTGGTGCAACTTGGGGACTTCCGCTGAATGAAAACACTTTAGCGGATGCTTTAAAAGCGAATGGATATCAAACCGCAATAACAGGTAAATGGCATTTAGGTGAATTTGAAAAAGCCTATCAACCCAATGCGCGTGGATTTGATCAACAATATGGCCATTTTTTTGGGAGCATAGATTATTACACACACAGTCGCAATGATCAATTAGATTGGTACCGAAATGGCATACCCTTAAAAGAAGAAGGATATACAACAGATTTAATTGCTAAAGAAGCTTGTAAAATTATTGAAACATCCGACAACAGTAAACCACTTTTTTTATACATCCCATTTAATGGTATACATGCACCCTATCAAGTGCCCGAAAAATACACAAAGCCTTACCAACTTCTTAAAGGTAATCGACAAAAATTAGCGGGCATGCTAGCAGCCGTTGATGAGGCTATTGGAAAAATAATTCTTGCTATTGAAAAAGCCGGCATTAGAGATAATACTTTGATAATTTTTTCAAGTGACAATGGTGCTCCGCCTCCCGGAGATAACACACCACTCCGTGATTTTAAAGCAACTGTATACGAAGGAGGTATTAAATCAGCATCTTTTGTAAACTGGCCTGGCCATGTCCCTGCTGGCCTTAGCATTACCGAACCCATGCATATAGTAGATTGGTACCCCACTTTAATCCATTTAGCAGGTGGAAAAATAAATCAGCCTTCCACTATTGATGGAAAAAATGTTTGGCCAATGATCACGCAAAATAAGAAGTCACCGCACGATGCAATTTTAACAGTTTCAACTCGCGGTCCCGTTATTTCTGCAATTAGAATGGATCACTGGAAATTAATTTTATTGAACACGGATAGCAGTACACAAAAAAATAAAGCATTTAGTAAATATGAATCAATTGCTTTATTTAATTTATTAGATGACCCAAGTGAAACAAATAATTTAGCAAACAAATACCCTGAAAGAGTACAAATAATGCGAAAGCGTTTAACTGAAATGTTAAAAGATGCAGTATCCTCAGGCACAAAAGGTCCTGAAGATGAATTGTAGTTAAATGATGATACAGGATTACACCCGCGTTGTTCCAGGCTTGTTCATTAAAGCATGTAATTCATTTAGATGATTCGCGTATATTCCTCTTGGTGAAGTATTATGTTTTATACATAAAGCAGCTGCCTTGCCTACCACTTCACCCATCATACCGCATGTTTTCATAACGCGAACTGGGCCAAGCCCAGACTTAGAAACACTAATACAACGACCCGCCATAAATAAATTTTTTATGTTTCGGCTATACAATGTTCTATAGGGTGCCCAATAAACACCGCCATATTCATATTCCACACCTCTCGTATAATCTGCAACAAATTCATTGCTTTCAAAACCTTCTTGATATTCTTTTTTAGGCGTATGCAAATCAACATGCCATGAACATGGAAATGCACTATCCTCAAATTTTCGTTGTTGCTTAAAATCCTCCGCATCTAAAATAATATCACCCATCAATCTGCGAGATTCTCTTTTACCTGCGATATAGGCAACCCAACCTAGTCGATGCTTAGGATACATTTTATCTATATTTTTAATTACATCCCAAGCGCCATACATAGCTCTAAAATTATGATCGCGAATTAGTTCAATATCATTGACTTGATCTTTGTTAAATCCACTTTCCCAATACCACATATTCGCAAAGGATTGCAACCCTTCTCTGCCAAAAGTTTTTTCACCTTTTCGACCAGGAAATGGTTTGTCAGATAAATCTAGTGCCCAAGGACAATGGGGAAAGGGTTGATCATTATCACCAATTTCACACTTCATGGCTAATGCACTTTTGTCTTTACATTCGCAAGCCAACACATCTTCCTTTTTATCTGTATCAAGAATATTAAAAAGATTAGTGCTTCCCATTAAATTTTCCACTTTGTATTCAAAATGGGCACCTGCTTTAAATCCAATCGTAGCATCCCCTGTACAATCAGAAAATAATTTACCTTTTAATCTGTATTGTCTGGAAGTTAAAGTGCTTTGAATAACAATTGCTTTTATTACATCTAATTCCGTTTCAACTTTTAATACACGATGATTTAATAAAAGTGTGATATTTTTTTCTTTTTTAACAACGCTAATTTTTTGCGCATCGTCATAATAATTGGCAGCGACCCCATTGAATATTTGTCCCTCCCCTTTAATAATTGGAGGAAGAATTTCGTTTACAATATCACCAATATGAGGAAACAATTCTTTGTTAGTATGCCCTTCGGGCCATACGCGCACTTCAGAACTTCCATTACCGCCAAGCACAGGTCTATCTTGTACCAATGCTACTTTTACACCATTTCTTGCAGCTGCAATAGCTGCACATGTGCCTGCCAAGCCACCACCTGAAACAATTAAATCAAAGGAACCAAGTTCATCTGGTTTTTCGGGTAAGCCCAAAATATTTCGACGAAATTTAGTGAGAGACGTAACATCATTGGTTGGTTCAAATTCAGGATCCTTGCAAAATAAAATAGCTTCACAACGACCTTCAAATCCTGTCAAATCATGTAATGCCAAACTTGCTTTACTTTTCACTTTTACCAAACCGCCATCATGCCAATGCCAGGTAGCACTTTTTGTTCCAAAAGTTTCATTTAGTGCAACACCATCCACAATTAATTGAAATTTACCAGGAGCTCCAGGTGCATTCCATGGCGCCACCCAATCCTTGGTACGAACCCAAACACGATAAGTACCTGCGGAAGGAAGTGAAATTTCAGTAGTTGCATCCATAACTGGTATACCTAATCCATGTGCTAATAAATAAGGAGAGCCCATTTGCTCCATTGATTGTTGATCCAAATCCCATCCACCATGACTTGCGAATTGCTCAGCTTCAATAAATGCAAATTCTTGCGATGAAATTTTCATTGCCTTATTGGCAAGTAATGGAAATTGGCTTGCTAATAAACACAAACTGGTATTTCCAATATAACCTACAAATTGTCTCCTTTTCATTTTATAATAATTTAATTTCCTTTTAATTTCCCCACCAACCAATTGGTCATTTTTTCATTTTGCTCAGGATAGGTAAAGTGGCCTGTTTCAAGTGCTAAGAATAATTCCTTAGGAGCTGCTATCGAATTATAACTTGCATACATAGAGGTAGGCGGACAAGTTTCATCATTAAAACCCCATGAATAAAATCCTGGCACTTTAACTCTTTTTGCAAAATTTACGACATCATAATAAGGTAAGGTTTTAAGTTTTTCTTTCGTGTTATTATACTCCTTATTCGTTTTATCAAAGTAATGTGGCCATCCACCAGCTCGGCCAAATAAATAGCCAGTCACATCAGATAACGCAGGATAGTAAGCACCTAAATTTTTCACTCTACTATCTAATGCAGCTGTAACAATAGACAATGCACCTCCTTGACTTCCTCCTATCACCGCTAAGTTAGATCCATCAAATTGTGGTAGGCTTGTTATAAAATCATTTGCTCTAATGCATCCTAAGTAAACGCGTTTGTAAAAAAAGCGGTCTCGGTCATCTGAGTTGTAATTAGGATAACCATTTAATACACCATTGGCTAAATCAAGATAAACCGAAGGATCCATGGTAACTGGAATACCATGAATACCTATTTGAAAAGTAATGATTCCTTTTTCAGCGTTTGCAATATCGCCTCCATAAGCTCTTACACCAGCACCTGGGACTTGTAATAATGCAGGATACTTCCCTTCTTTTTTAGGCACACATAAAATACCATACAATCTTGTACCTACTTTATAATTTTGCAAGTTCACATGATATACATTTACTTTCTCTGTGCATTTTTCAGGAAGCAAAGTCATTTTCGCATCCATGGGCACTTTAGCTAAATCCGCAATGGCTTTATTCCAAAATTGATCAAAGTCATTTGGGTTTTCTACTGTGGGCTGAATCTCCAATGGATCAAATCCAGCAGTACTTAAATTTCGATATTCTTTATTATCCACCTCCGCAGTAGCAATACATCTTAAAAATCCTGGCACTTTCATGGTACCTGCATCAAATGTTTGCGTCCCCGTGGCTAATATGATAGATTCTTTTTTTATTGGTTCCTGTCTTTCTTGCGCAATTTCATAACGAACTTTAGCACCTTTCACCAAATTTCCATTTTTGTACACTGAAATAGTGAACTTGACATTTTCTCCTTTTTTATATAACCAGTCGCTATGATCTGCTGCAACAATTACTTTTACAAAACGATCAACGGGTTGTGAAAAAATTGTATTTCCTATTATTAAAAAAAACAGCATTAATGAAATACGATTATTTTTTTTTGAAATGTTCATATATGGTTATGTTTAACAACTTTTATAAAAAACGGGTGGATTTTCCTCGAGTAATGCTTCAATTTTTTTTGCAGTGTTTGTAACAGACAACCCCCCTAAATTAGTACAACGCAAGGTGTGATGAATTTGATCACCCACGGCCTTCATGGTTTCAATCACTTCATCAAGTGGTATCAAATGTTCATAATTAGACAATGCCATATTTGCACAAGAAATAGCATTCGTGGCCGCCATAACATTGCGACCAAGACAAGGTGCTTCCACCCTGTTCCCAATAGGATCACAAATGATACCTAATGAATTTTGAAGCGCGAGCGAAGCTGCTGCGATGGATTGCTCCAAACTTCCACCATTCATTTCAACAAGCGCTGCAGCTGCCATTCCACCTCCTGAACCAGTTTCAGCCATACAACCACCCACTTCAGCTGCAAAAGTTGCATGTGCTGCAATAAAAACGCCAATTAACCCAGCAGATAACATCGCTTTTATAATTGCGTCTTCATTTTTATGAATGCTGTCAGCAGTACCAAATACTACGCCTGGCAATCCACCACAGGAACCTGCTGTTGGCGCAGCTACAATAACACCCATGGAACTTTTCACCTCCATAATGGCGGAAACATACATAATGGTTTTATTAATCACGTCGCCGCCAATTAATTGATTCGCCTCAAATGTTTCTTTATACTGAGGGGATTGACTTCCTAAAATTCGATCCTTATAATTAGTTCCTTTCAAACCTGTCTCAATTGCATTACGCATGATTTGAATAATCGCTTTCATCTTTTCCATCACCAACGTCGGGCTAATATTCCCTCGGATACTTTCATAATCAACCGCCAGCTCCCAAAGTGATTTATTTTTATCTTTATTGTATTCCATCATTTCATTACAGGTAATAAATGGAACCTTTAAGTTTTTTCGCGCCATGATCGGTAACACTGGCTTAATACTTTTAACAAAAGTAACCGAACTCATTTGCTTTAATTCATTGCAAATATTTTCAGGAATACTATGTTGAGATTTAATTTCAATAAAGGCATTTACCCCTTGATGGAAAGTAATTTCATCAAATATTACTGTTGCCTCTAAATAATTAATAATACTAGTAGCATCTGTACAATAAATTAAAGTTTCAAAATAATCCCCTGCCATTGAAACTTTATTCCCATCAATATTGATCACCTCAATCATGCCACCACCAGTTGAAATGGCCACTAATGTTCTTTTCTCTTTATCATTGGTTAATACAATTTGATAGGTATTAGGATGTTTTTCGGCTAATGCACAAATATTAATCGAATAGTTAATACCAGCAGTGGCCAAATATTGTTCCGAATCTTGCAAACGTTCATCATATGCCTCCCAACCTAAAAATCCACCAAATAAACCCATATCCGACCCTTGACTTTTATGGGTAGTAGCGAGTGAACCATTGGGATCAAACTCAATTAAAATATCTTTAATTTGTTCCTCCATTAAATCACGACAAATTCTTGCGATACGAAGTGATGCAGCACAATGCGAACTAGAAGGGCCACGCATCACCGGACCAATAACATCATTAAATATACTTGGATAATTTGTCATGGGTATTTTTACTTTACTTAAAATTAATAAATAATTTTATTTGTTTTTAATAGCGCTCAAAAACATGGTGATGGAAGTGTACAAGATGATAATAAGTACCAACCATCTTAAGGTATCCAATGGTAATGATTTAATGACAAGTGCTGCAATGAGTACCGCCACTACTCCAGGTATAGCCATCCCTAATGCTGCTTTTTTATTATAAGCTCCTGACTTAATAAATTTATAAGAAGCAGGTGGCATTAAAAAAGCACATGAGCCCATCATAATGGGAAAGGCCACCTGAGGTGATAATCCTAATAAATAAACCAAGGCCATACAGGGTGCATACAACCCCACTCCTGCGGTCATCATGGCGCCCAAAATAAAATTTACCACCCCTGCAATCACTAATTTCCAACCATGAATACCAATGGCTACTCCTTCCCCATGTATCCAATTCATTTTATTAGCAAACATGAAACCAGCAGTAATTAATAAAGCAATACTAATCGTTAACCTTATATTTTTCTCTGAAAGTTTACCAACAATATCAGCACCTAGTATTGCACCCATCATTGCGGTTAAAAACATAACAATTAAAGTGATGGGCTCCACTTCAACCACTTGAATAAAAATAATTGCTTGGATTAAAACCGGCAATGTGTTTGCCACATTCATGGTGCCTGGAATTAATTTATCAGTAGTTTGTTTGGTAAATTTTAAAAGTGCTGTTTGTGGCGCAAAGGCTCCAATACCCAAAACGTCGAAAAAATTTACAACAAAACCAATGAGTCCCGTTTTAAGCCAACTTACATTTTCAAGATTATTTCTGTTTTTAATCATATCTACCGCAAATACATAGATATATAATAAGGCAAATAAAACCAGTACTAACCATATGATATTAACCATTTGTAATACATTTAAAATTGAAAAGTGAAGTACAAAATGTTATAATTTATAAGATAAGCAGGATTAGCACCTCATTATGAATTAATACATTTAATCAAAAGTTACAAAAAATTGTACAAGACTGCAAAAAATGAGCATTTGAACTGTCCATTTATAAAATAACCTATTGAAAAGCTACCTGCTCAACCTATAAATAGTTAGTGCTGCTCTTTTAATTAAAAAAGGTAGTTCTTTTAAGTTAATAGTTTCCCCTGGTGCATGTGCCCCTTTACCAGATGCACCTAAGCCGTCAATACAATCTACATAGGCTGCGATATAAGAGATATCCCCTGCGCCACGTGATCCGGGATCGCCTGCTGTTGTCGCACCCAAACCCATATCCTTGGTAACACCACTGATAATTTCTAGTAATTTATCGTTACCCTGCGTAGGCGCCATACTTGGTATACCATCTGTAAATTTAATAGTGGCTTTTGTACCTGCTAAATTATCAGCAACAATAGCGCTCATTTTTTTTCTTGCGTTAATTTTTTGATCCTCTGTTAAAAAGCGGAGGTCACCGGTGACTGTTACCGCTGGTGAAATAATATTCGTTTTGCCAATGGCTGTACCAGTGGATTTAGCTGAATTATAATTCATTTCAGAGCCTCCAATAAATACACCGGGATTAAAAGTTAAATATTTTTCTGTACTTAATTGTACTCTAAATTCATTGACAATTCTAGCTGCTTCGTAAATAGCTCCATATCCAGCATTGGGTGTAAATACGCCCGAACTATGCCCTGTTTTTGCTTTTACATTTATGGTCCAACCACTTGCACCACGACGTGCAGTGGCCACTGAATTTAATCCATTGGCGCCTTCAAAAGCAAGGGCAATATCGGTTTGCTTCGCGCTTTCAATAAAATCTGCCCTACTTATTTCGCGTGGATTAGCCGCATGTTCTTCATCGCCTGTTAAATAAGCTATAATATCAGCATCCTTCAGTAAACCCTGCGCATGTAGTGCTTGCAAAGCAATAATCATCACCACATCTCCGCCCTTCATATCATTCACCCCTTGTCCTGTGGCAGTAGAATCATTCAACATCGTAAATGGATTAGCTGGCATATC
>JGI12421J11937_10000306_pt1 | contig 18708 bp, 18 predicted proteins | sample LakErihyJuly2011_2_FD_11937 | JGI IMG/M metagenome (IMG submission 11937)
CAAGCATCACTGTCTCAATACCGCTCGTGTCGGCTGCAGCACACCAAAGACCAGACTCTTCGAGTGGCAGATCCGGCACAATCGCTGCACATACTCCAGCCTCACGCAATGAATTTGCAAATCGCTCATTTCCTGCGTGATGAACAGTGTTGTAGTAACACATCACCGCAAGTGGAATGCCGACATCGACCGATCGCAACTCGTGCAATATGGAAATAGGTGTGGCGCCGTTGTGCAGCGCCATCTCGGAGGCGTGCTGAATTGTTGGACCATCCATGACGGGGTCAGAGAACGGAATACCGATTTCGATTGCATCTGCACCGTTTGCAGCAGCGGCACGGATGGCGTCAGTCCAACCTTTGAATCCGCCGGTTATATAAGGGACGACGAGTTTCCGACCTTCGCTTCGCTTTTTGCGCAAATACGTTTCTAAAGTGCCGATTTCAACCGACATCAAATTTGCCCGTCCAAAATCTCCATCATCTGAGCAACATCTTTGTCACCACGACCCGACAAGTTCATCAAAATTGTTTGACCTTGCATCTTTGGTGCTTCTCGGATAATCCACGCCATTGGGTGTGCGCATTCGAGAGCAGGAATAATTCCTTCACTACGCGACATCACTTGAAACGCGCTAATTACTTCCGCATCATTCACACATGGATACTCTGCACGACCTATTGAAGCGAGATACGAATGCTCTGGACCAACTCCTGGATAGTCAAGGCCAGCAGAAATCGACTGAGCCTCTTGCACTTGTCCGTGTTCGTCTTGCATCAAGTAACTGCGCATTCCATGAACTACACCCGGCATNCCCTTGCCCACCGCTGCTCCGCCAGCAGGCTCTACACCAATCAGTCGAGCTTTCGTGTCGACGAAGCCGGAGAAAATTCCAATCGCATTAGATCCACCCCCAACAGCCGCCACAACAACGTCTGGATCTTTGCCATCAAGTAGCGAGTGGCACTGCTCGCTTGCTTCTTGGCCAATCACACTTTGGAATGTTCGTACCATCCACGGGTACGGATGCGGACCCATTACTGAACCTATTGCGTAATACGTGTCTTCAACTGTTGCCACCCAATCACGCATTGCTTCGTTGACAGCATCTTTGAGCGTTCGACTACCCGATACGGCAGGCACCACTTCTGCACCCAACAACTTCATGCGAAAGACATTCAACGCTTGTCGTTGCACATCGACCTCGCCCATATACACCTTGCAGCTCAAGCCAAGCAGAGCAGCGGCAGTTGCAGATGCGACACCGTGCTGACCTGCACCTGTCTCGGCAACAATGCGCTTCTTACCCATGCGCTTTGCCAGCAACACCTGACCGAGCACGCTATTGATCTTGTGTGATCCTGTGTGATTCAGGTCTTCGCGCTTGAGCAGCAAACGAATGCCCAATTGTTTACCCAAGTTGTGACACTCGGTCAAAATGGATGGACGACCTGCATAGTCTCGCAAGAGATCATCTAATTCTTTTCGAAATGAAGGATCGGCCCAAGCGTCACGAAACGCCGCCTCCAACTCTTGGCAAGCAGGTACAAGAGTTTCGGGAACGAAACGTCCACCAAAATCACCAAAGCGACCATCGAGACTTGGATCCTGAAGCATCACCCAAATCTACTAGTCGATGTCTCCTATTTCTCGGGCTGCAGCGCGCGCATTTGCGATGAACTGACGCATTTTCACTGGGTCTTTGAGTCCGTGACTCTTTTCAACTCCACTCGACACATCAACACCCCAAGGTCGCACTCGATCAATGCCCTCTGCAACATTTTCAGGATTTAGGCCACCGGAAAGTATCAAGCGCAGACCTAGCGGAATCTCGTTCATCAAACTCCAATCAAAAACCTCTCCTGATCCAGGGCTAAGGCCGTCGACCAAAATCGCATCACAAACAAAGTCGTTGGCACGCGACGCATCAGGCGATCCAGCGACTACTGCCTTGATCGAAAATCGCACAGCATTTGAAACTTCGGAAGTAATCAGAAGCGACTCATGACCATGCAACTGAGCGCCTTGCAAATGTGCTTCTTGCATGATGTCAATGATTCGTTTTGGCAACTCGTCGCGAAAAACTCCTACTGTCACTATCTCTGACGGCAAACGACGCACAATCTCGCGCACTTTGCTTGGGGCAACTTGCCTAGGCGATGGTGCGAAAACGAAACCTAGAGCATCTGCTCCAAGTGCAACTGCAAGTAGTGCATCTTGCTCGTTGGTTATTCCGCAGATTTTGATGAACACAGCAACTCACGCTAGTTCTTGGTGGTTGTTACACGTAGTGATGCAATGACAGACGCAGGATCATTGCTGACCACCAGACTTTCACCGACCAATACTGCGTCATAGCCAGCATCACGCAACGACTGAGCATCATTGGCATCTCTCACTCCAGATTCTGCAACCCTGATCACTCCAATTGGTATCACTGATGCCATGCGAACCGCTCTCTCGTGATCTACCTGAAATGTCACGAGATCTCGTTGATTCACGCCGATCATCGTTGCTCCCGCCAACAGGGCTCTCTCCACTTCAGTCTCGTCATGAGTCTCAACCAAAACGTCGAGACCGATCTCGATTGCCAACTGATGAAAGGCAACCAACTCTGGTTGAGAAAGAGCAGCAGCAATCAGCAACACGCAATCGGCACCCATAATTCGCGCATCGCACACGTCCAATTCACTTACCGTGAAGTCTTTGCGCAAGACCGGCAGTGCCGTTGCAACACGCGCCTGAAGCAAATCGTCTACCGAACCACCAAACGACACATCGTCTGTAAGCACCGAAAGGCAACTTGCCGATCCGCTTTCATAAGTGCGCGCCAAATCCGATGCATCAACGCCTTCGCGGAGCACACCCTTTGAAGGAGAACGACGCTTGATCTCGGCAATGACTGCAAGTTGATGCAGTGAATCGTCTCTCAACCTTTGAATGAAGCCCCTAGTCGGCGCAACAGTCTTGGCTTCATCTATCAGTTGCGACAATCGTCGTGAATCAGATTGCGCCGCTGCTCTATGTCGGTCAAGAATCTTGGCGAGATACAACTCTTAGAGTCCTTTGCCGCCTACTGGCTTCAGAAATGACATCTCAGGAGCACCATCAACGAATGGTGCAAGCGATTTTGACCACGTAGCAAACGCTGCACTGCTTGAGTGTTCTTTTGCTGCTGCATCATCTTCATACAACTCGTAGAACCAAACTACGTTTTCATCAACTAGATCGTGGTGGAACAAGTAGGTCAGGGTGCCAGCTTCGCCTTGAGCGGTCGCAAGACCAGGCTGAACTGCTGCCGTCATAGCATCGCGCTGACCGGCCTTGACTCGAATCTTTACTGCTATTGCTACTTTGCTCATGATGTGCTCCTTGTCGTTTATTTGTAATTGTATTAAAAACCGATTTTTGCGCGCAATACATTTTCTAGATCGCTGACCGCAACTCTCTCTTGATTGGTGGTGTCGCGTTCGCGAATGGTCACGGCTCCATCTTCAAGTGAGTCAAAGTCGACTGTTACGCAAAACGGTGTGCCGATCTCGTCTTGACGCCTATATCGACGACCAATGGCTTGGGTTTCATCGAACTCGCACATATAACGCTTCGCAAGTTTTGAGTAGATCTCTTTAGCAAGCGGCATCAACGTGTCTTTTTTGGACAGCGGCAATACTGCTACTTGATATGGCGCGAGTCTTGGGTGCAATCGCAGAACAGTGCGCGGTTCGTCATTGACTACGTCTTCGTCGTAGGCCGCGAGCAAAAATGCTGCCATCGTGCGGTTTGCACCGGCTGCTGGTTCCACAACAAACGGAACATACCGTTCGTTCGTGGCTTGATCAAAATAGTCGAGCTTCTGCTTTGAATACTCCGCGTGACGTTTGAGATCGAAATCGGTTCGTTGGGCAATTCCTTCGAGTTCGCCCCAGCCCCATGGAAACTTAAACTCAATATCGCTCGTGCCGGCGGAATAATGCGAGAGTTCGTCTGATGCGTGTGCACGCAAACGAAGCATGTCCGCAGGTATTCCGTATTCGATGTACCAGTTCATGCGCTCTTGGCACCAATATTCGTACCACTTCGCACTTTCGGCTGGTGGAACGAAATACTCCATTTCCATCTGTTCAAATTCACGTGTGCGAAAAATAAAGTTTCCAGGAGTTATTTCATTGCGAAACGACTTACCAACCTGAGCAATGCCAAATGGTGGCTTACGTCGCGATGTCTGCAAGACGTTTGCAAAGTTGACAAACATTCCCTGAGCGGTCTCTGGACGCATAAACACGTCAGTGCCTTCGCCCTCAACAGGGCCAGCATGCGTCTTGAACATGAGGTTGAAAGCCCGGGCTTCAGTGAAAGTACAGCCCTTCATCTTTTGTGGGCAGTCTCTGTCGTCAAGTTGGTCTTCACGAAAACGCTTTTTACACACTGTGCAATCGACAAGAGGATCGCTGAAGTTGGCCAAGTGTCCGCTCGCTTCAAACACTGCATGGGGGCCCAAAATCGCTGCGTCAATGAGCATCACGTCATCACGCTCTTGAACCATTGCGCGCACCCATGCGTCTTTAACGTTTCGGAGCATTAACGAACCAAGCGGGCCGTAGTCGTACGACGAGCGAAAGCCACCGTAAATCTCTGCGCTCGGATAGACGAAACCTCGGCGCTTGCAGAGGTTGACTATCTGCTCAAGATCGGTCGCGGGCATTGGTACAGACTACAACCCACTACATANCCAAACTAGCTGCGATTATCAGTACCGTTATTAGCCGCGCTCAAACATTGCGACCGAACGCAGTCGTCGTTCAATATGGTGTTCCATTGATTGCGTAGCCAAATGAGTTATTTCGGCAGTTGCCGGCGTCGCTGCCTGAGCGAGAGCAAAATTCAGTTGGCCACCCAGGACTTGCTGCAAAAGTAGAACCGCAGCAGGACTAATGGACACCCCTGTACGACATTCTCGACATTGCACGCCGCCCTGGATCATGTCGAAAGCAACAAGCGGGGACTCCGAGTTACAGGTAACGCACTTATCCATCTGCGGGCACACCCCTTCTGCTGCCAGGAGTTTCCAATAGAAGGCGGCAAGCACCAAGGGTGAGGCTTGTTCAGCAAGCGCATTCAATGCACCAACCAACATCCGATACAAATGCGGCGAGGGCTGTCGATCTTCGGAAATCATGTCAACTGCTTCCAACATCGAAAGTCCCTGCGTGAGTCGGTCTAAGTCCGCATGTAAAGGTGCAGATGATTCGAGGAGTTCAACCTGATTGACAGTGTCCAAACCTTTGCCTTTGTACAACAACACTTCGACGTGACTCAAGACTTCAAGTCGAGCACCAATTTTTGATTTAGTTTTGCGAACCCCCTTCGCAACAGCTCTGACCTTGCCGTGGTCTTGCGTCATGATCACAATGATGCGATCAGCCTCACCGAGTTTGTATGTGCGCAGCACCACACCCTTGTCGCGATATTGGTTCACGAATCAACACCACCAAATCGACGATCCCTGCGTTGAAAGTCATTGATTGCCATCTGCACATGCTCAACATTGCATTTACGCCACGACACATCCAAAAACACGAGTTCGCTGTAGGTCAGTTCCCACATCAAACTTGGAGGGATCTGCGTAGGAGATCCGAACACCAAAATCAGGTCGGGGTCGACAAAACCTGGCGGCAACATGGCGGCGCGCAAAATTTCTTCACTGATGTCCTTATCTTGTCGATTAGTAGAATTCTCTCCCCTGATTTGATTGAGCGCATTTGCAAATCTCTCTCTGCCATCTGCACACAAGTCAACTACTACTACCAATCCATCTTTCGCAATGAACGAAATTCTGTTTCCGTTGCGCTGCCCGCCGCATGCATCCAAAACAGTGGCAGCAATCTCATCCTCGACCGCGCTTGGTCCGGCATAGGGGCACACCGTCAACCATCGAGCGCCAGATTCATGTACAGAGTCGACGAAGGTGTCGAGTTGCAACTTCCATTCGCTAACGCTCGCCTGCCTCCATTCCTGCAATGTGCCCCCGCATACCAATACGTGCGAGAGACCACCTTCGTTAGCCACTTGGCCGTGTGCTGCACTTGTAGTCCTCTTGGCCATCCCTCTATTGTCGCATGAAGCCTTACGATGGTGCTTCCAATGAATGCAATTCCTTCACCCCACGGCCCACATGTGGCATGCATCATGGATGGCAACGGGCGCTGGGCCAAACGCCGCGGGCTACCTCGCACTGCAGGTCACACCGCTGGCGAAGAGAATCTTGCAGAAGTTGTGCGCATTGCTTCCGCTCGGGGTGTTGGCTATCTGACCGTGTTTGGCTTCTCTACCGAAAATTGGGTACGACCAAAAGCCGAAGTTCGACATATCTTGTCATTACATAAACGACTCTTTGGACGCATTGAGGAACTCAACCAAAACAATGTGCGCATCAATTGGATCGGTCGTCCATTCGATGAACCTGGCGCACGCACTCCTGCTTTCGTACAGCGCGCAATTCGCCAAGCCATTGCCGACACGGCCACCAACACTGGCATGGTGCTGACTGTGGCATTCGATTACGGCAGTCGTGCCGAGTTGTTGCGTGCAGCGCAACACTGCATCAGTGGATCAAACAGTACAGAGCCCATCTCATCTGCTGCAGTGCAGTCTCATTTATATAGTCCCGAATTACCCGATGTGGATTTGTTGATTCGCACATCGGGTGAGAGTCGCATTTCCAATTTTCTGTTGTGGCAAATTTCTAGCGCAAAGGTCTACTTCACGGAACGTTCGTGGCCCGACCTTGACGCAACCGAGATCGATTCAGCATTGGCGTTAATCCGCAAGTGAGCAATAAAGAGATCCAGAGCAAAACACTTTCGCTTCTGCACACTGTTACTGCAGCGTTGCCTCAAGCTGAAGAACGCCAAGGTCAAAATGAAATGGCCGTTGCAATCGCGCTTGCCGTGGACACAAAACGTCATTTGATTGTTCAAGCTGGCACTGGCACTGGCAAAACACTTGGTTATCTTGTTCCCCTCATCGCATCCGGCAAACGTGTTGTGGTTTCTACGTACACAAAGGCTTTACAGGACCAGCTCGCAGCAAACGACCTGCCATTGCTCTCCAAAGTTTTGGGCAAAGAACTGAACCGCCACATCTCGTGGGCAGTGCTAAAGGGTCGTAGCAATTACATCTGCGTTCAACGAGTCGACGAGATCGTTTCTCCAAAACACACGAAACTCGATCTTGAGACCACACCAGCCAAAGTCACGAAAGAGATAGCGAAACTCAGCGAGTGGGCTACACAAACTGATACTGGTGACCAAGGCGATTTGACGTGGAGTCCAAGCGATCAGGCTTGGCGCATGGTCAGTGTTGGCAGCGACGAATGTCCAGGTGCACAGCGATGTCCTGCCGGTGCGCGATGTTTTGCCGAACGTGCTCGCGACAGGGCCGCTTCCGCAGATGTCATTGTTGTCAATACACATATCTACGGCTTGCATATCGCAACAGGTGGAGCGTTGCTGCCAGAGCACGAAGTAGTGGTTTTCGACGAGGCGCATCAACTCGAAGATGTCATCAGCGCATCGGTGAGTACTGAAATTGGTCCTGGTCGCGTCAATGCAGTCTCCGCTTCGATACGCGCGATTATTCGCGATGACGCCATGAGCGGCTCGCTCAACCAGATTGCTAATGATCTCCATGCACAGTTGTCTCCGTTTGTCGACAAACGACTATCTATGCCACTTCCCGACGAAATCCAAAGTGCACTTATCACGTTGCGACTCAAGGTTGACTCTGCTCTTGAGATGCTGCGTGGCATCAGCAGTAAAGACGAATCGGCAAAACAGAGGGCTCTACGTGCTCAAACCCTGTCCACACGACTCATTGAATCGATTGACATTTCCCTGATGGCACTAAAAGGTCGTGTTGCGTTCGTCAGCGGTTCAAAAGACCGACCAGTACTTGAGATTGCGCCACTTGACGTTGGTCCATCACTGATTGAAAACGTTTGGAATCAACGCACGGCAATTCTTACGAGCGCCACTATTCCACTTTCGCTTCCCAACCGCATCGGGCTCGCTGAGGATTCCGTAGATGTCATAGATGTTGGAAGTCCGTTTGACTACGACCAAAGTTTGCTCTACTGCGCAAAGCAACTACCAGAGCCCAGCAATCCATTACGCGACAATGCTGTGCACGATGAAATAGAACGCTTGATCAACGCTGCTGGTGGCAGAACGCTCGCACTCTTCACCACTTACCGGGCAATGCATCTGGCCGCCGACGAAATGGCTAAGCGTCTCTCATTTACAATCCTGCGTCAAGATGATCTTCCAAAGATGGCTCTCATCAATGCATTTGCTCAAGATGAGTCGACATGCCTTTTTGCAACTGCCGGGTTCTTCCAAGGTGTTGATGTCCCAGGTCGCACGTTAAGCCTGGTCATTATTGACAAGATTCCATTTCCGAGACCAGACGAACCGCTCTTAAGTGCGAGACGAGATGTAATCGGTCGCTACTACTTCAACGAGATCGATATCCCGCTCGCAGCAACACAACTCGCACAAGCAGCAGGTCGACTTATTCGGTCACAAACAGATCGCGGAGTTGTTGCCATCCTCGACCCGAGACTTGCAACCAAGGGTTATGGCAAAACGCTCGTCGCGACACTTCCACCGATGCCACGCACTGTCGATCTCGAAGAAGCAGAATCTTTCCTACGTAGTCTTGCGTAATCTTTTTATACTTACTTCGCTACCAGTTTGTATCCCATGCCATGAACAGTCTGAATGATGAGAGGGTTCATCGGCTGATCCTCAATTTTCACTCGCAGACGACGAATGTGCGCATCAACCAATCGAGAGTCTCCGAGATACTCGTATCCCCACACTCGCTCGAGCAATTGATCTCGTGACATCACCATTCCTGGATGGTCTGCAAATTCACACAGCAAATTGAATTCAGTTTTCGTCAAGCTCAATTCGACTCCACCTTTGTGCACCACGCTGAGTTGCCGATTGAGCTCGACATCACCCAGGCGCTGGATGTGGACAACACCTACAACAGCATTTGGCTCAACCAATTGCGTTCGTCGCAATGCTGCTCGAATTCTGGCGGCCAATTCTTTTGCAACGACCGGCTTCGTCACATAATCATCTGCACCTGCCTCAAGACCAGCCACGAGGTCATGAGTATCTGTCTGTGCAGTAACCATGATGATCGGCACAATTGAGTGTTGGCGTAATTGTCGACAAACCTCAAACCCCGAGATGTCGGGAAGCCGAAGATCGAGCAATACGAGATCTGGAGTTATCTCGGCGAACTTTGCAAGTCCATCAGCCCCATCCTTGGCTTCTCGAACCGTGTAGCCCTCATCTTCAAGGGCCAGTCGCAAGGCAGTTCTGATCGCTGTGTCGTCCTCGATGAAAAGCAGCGAATGCATGCAAGCAGTCTGCCTGAAGCAAGCAAATTGTTACCAAAAACGCACAAAATCAGAGCGTGGTAGTCAAATCCCTCCGCAACAATAGAGCCATCGAACCGGTGGAGATCATGCTCCCCCTTGATCCTCACCGGTTCGGATCTCCCCTTCTTCCTGCCATGCTTAGAGCATGAAAGAGGCTCGACGCTTTCCAAATTTGTTTGGACTTCGTGGTCGAATGGTTCTGTTCTTCAGCCTCGGAGCATTTGCAGCAGCACTCGCGCTCAGCGTGGTGACGTATGCAAGCACTCGCTCTTATCTACTCAGTCAGCGAAGCGAAGTTGCTAAACGTCAAGCATTCAACAATGCACAACTTGTACGAACGCTCTACGCCGAAAATCCTGCAGACGTCGATCAACTTATAGCCAATATTCGCAGCGAGCGCGGTGGTTATGCGGTTTTGCATCTTGACGCCAACGACACGGAGAGCGAATATTTTTATGCACAAGAGCCGCTGCGCTTCACACAATCAAATCTGCCCCAAGATCTCGTCAATAAAACACTGCAGGGAGGCACTGGCCGACAGCGATTCACATTCAACTCAAGTCCTTACGAAGCAATCGGCGTCTCGATTCCATCAATTCATGCCCAGTATTTTGAAGCGTTCCCGCTCGGCGATGTTGCAACAACCCTTGGAACAATTCAGACAACGCTGCTCATCGGCGTCCTACTGATCACTATTGCCGCCGCCTTTTTGGGGTTGACCACGAGTCGAAACGTATTGCGACCTCTGCTGCGAGTAACAGGAGCAGCGGATGACATCGCTACTGGTGGACTCGACACGCGTCTCGAAAATGAGAAAGACCCCGACCTAGAACGACTAGTTACTTCGTTTAATGAGATGGCAGATGCCGTGCAACAAAGAATCGAGCGCGAGCAGCGCTTTGCAAGCGATGTGAGTCATGAGCTGCGCTCTCCAGTAACCGCACTTGGGGCTGCTGTCGATGTATTGGTCTCTAAACGAGATGAGTTTTCTGATCGGAACAAAGAAGCAATTGACATCCTTGCTTCACAGGTCAAGCGTTTTGATCGCACAGTCGTTGATCTTCTTGAACTCTCTCGCCTCGATGCGGGTGCAAGCGAAAACAATCTGGACAATGTGCACCTCATCGATCTGATTAAGCGCATTATGTCAAGACACGGATTTGACCAAGTTGTATTTACACATTCGCTTCTGACGACAAAAGGCTCAACCGAGATTGACGATGTAGTGGTGGTTGATCGCAGGCGTATCGAACGTATCCTGCTCAATCTTCTTGAAAATGCCCGTGACCATGGCGGTGGCGCAACACGAGTTTCACTCGATAGCCAAACTGATTTTTTTGTTCTAAGTGTTGAAGACTCTGGTCAAGGCATTGCCATCAGTGAGCGAAACCGAATTTTCGAGCGTTTTGCGCGAGGCACCGCAGCACGTCTCTCAACCGGAAGCGGTCTTGGCTTAGCAATAGTGCAGGAACATGCACGCGCCCTCGGTGGCACTGCCCATGTCGAAGACTCACCTACTGGTGGGGCGAAGTTTGTTGTCACCATTAAACGAACGGTCGCATCGTGAGCATGAATTCAACGACCACTGCCATCAGGCGCTCAATACTTCTGTTGGTGGTTCTTTCTTCTTGCGCAGTGCCAAGCAGTGGTTCGTATCAGCAAGTTGCACCAGAAGATGTTCCATTCGGGCTGAACGCCCCACAGACAACACTGCCGCAAACAACGACAACGGTTTCTGACCCAATGAGCACCGACTCCATTGCAGTCGCGGTTTCCGAGCCAATAGATCTCTTCTTTATCTCCAACTCAAGAATCATCAAAGTGCAGCGCAATGTCGCAAGCCCAGCCAATCCCTCCCAGGCACTTTCTTCACTAGTTGAAGGACCGAGCACAAGCCCGGAGTACGTCGGTCTTCGAACAGCCCTCCCAACAACATTCGTTGCGAGTGTCGATGTCATCCGTGGTGTGGCCCAAGTGGATGCCACTCGCGTTTTTCTCGACTCTCTTTCAGGTCTCGACCAAAAACTTGCAATAGCCCAGATTGTTTTGACATTGACGAGCCGACCCGGCGTAGGCCAGGTGCTCTTTAGCGTTGACGGCAAACTCATTTCGGTACCACGTGGCCGTGGAGACTCTGTTGCCAGTGGCGTTGCTGTTACCTTCGACGACTACTCGACACTCATCAATCAGCAGTAGACGCCGCAAGACCGAACTAGTAGCCGAACTAGTAGCCCAGACGCTCTACTCGCTCTGGGCGCTGCTGCCAGTTTTTGTCAACCACAACTGCAAGTTCCAAAAAGGTTCCGCTCGGCAATTGCCGACGCACATTGGTGCCAACAATTTTGAGCATTGCACCATTCTTGCCAATGACCATTCCCTTTTGACTTTCGCGTTCGACAACAATCTCACAACGAATTCTTGGTGGTTCATATTCAGTCACGCGAGTAGCGATCGAGTAAGGCAATTCTTCGTGCGTGTTCTCAAGCAATTGTTCGCGCACCAACTCGGCTATCCACACGCTGTCCGGTGTCTCGGTAATCATTTCGGCCGGGTACAACAATTCGCCTTCTGGCATTCGCGTAGCTAAATACGCAGTGAGTTCTGCAACTCCGTCACCAGTTTTTGCGCTAATCGGAAAGTACTCTGCCGCACCGAGCGATGAGAGAGCCTGTAACTGCTTCAGAATCTTGGCGGGCTCAGCCCTGTCAATCTTGTTCAGGATCACAACTGCTTTGGACATATCGATGTGGTTGCTCACATACTTGTCGCCAGTACCAAAGGTCTGCGTAGCATCGATAACTAGGCAAACGACATCAACATCTTTTGTTGACTCTATTGCGGTTGCATTCACGCGTTCGCCGAGCGCACTCACCGCCTTGTGGATTCCTGGAGTGTCGACAAAGATCAATTGAGTTTCGGGGGTTGTAAGCACACCACGAATTCTGTTGCGAGTGGTTTGTGGTTTGTCGGAAACAATGCTGACCTTCTTGCCACAGATTGCGTTGAGCAACGTGGACTTGCCGACATTTGGTCGACCAACAAAAGATACAAAGCCAGATCGCATTGATTACAGGCTACGAGTAGATGAGTTGTCCACTCGGCTCTTGACGCTGCCATAATGCAGAGATGCAAAATATCGATCCTAAAAAGTGGTTTGATCGGATGCAGCCACAGACACTGCAGATTGCTACCTGGCTGCTCTATTTCGACGGATTTTTTGCGTTAGTCAGTCTGATCGACAAATCCGGCTATATCGGCTACTTGCGATTCCAATACCCCTTTGGCTTTCTGCTCGGAGTTATTTCTGTAGCACTTTATGCTTTTGGTGGTTTGTTGATGGCCAATGACCTCAAGGTTGGCTACAAACTCAGCGTTCTAGCCGCTGCATCCCCGTTTGTTCTTCGCTTTTTGGCCGTGCGATCACTTGCTCAAAATTTTGAGACTCAAAGCCCAATCGGAATTACCGACTATGTGACCGGCCGTATTTTTGGTGGCTCAATCATCAGCAGTGCATTTGATATTGCGGTTCTCGCGCTGCTTTTACACACGCAGTCCCGTGAGCACCAGCGCATCTGGTATCGCTAAACTTCGTCCATGACCACAATCATCAAAGACCACGAAGATCTCAAGGCCCATGTTGGCCAACATTTGGGCTACAGCGACTACATGACAGTTTCACAAGAGCAGGTGCAGACATTTGCAGATGCAACTGGTGATCATCAGTGGATCCACCTCGATGTCGAAAAGGCCAAGACCGGTCCATTCGGACAAACAATTGCACACGGCTATCTCACACTGTCACTTGCACCAGTATTGATGGCAGGCATTTGGCGACATGAAGGCACCAAAATGGGCGTCAATTACGGAGCCAACAAAATTCGATTCATGTCCCCCGTGCCTGTTGGTTCAAAAATCCGTGCAGGAGCAAAACTTATTCAGGTTGATGACATTGCTGGCGGCGCTCAAGTTGTTGTTGAAACAACGTTTGAAGTTGAGGGTGCTACAAAGCCTTCGTGCGTTGCAGAGCTCATCTTCCGCTATTACTACTAGTTAGCGATATTTCGCCATGATCTTGGCGAACTCATCCATCGTTTGTGTGCTCGGATAATCGACGCACCATGGAATAAAACCGGTGCAACCAACCTTGATGTATTGCTCAATCTTTTCTGCCACTTGATCTGGCGTACCAATGATGTTGGATTTTTGCCAGGTCTCAAACTGATCACCCCGTCCACTGGCAATCTGAAACTCACGACACTCTTGTTCGGTGTCGCGAATGAGAATTTCGCCAGAGATTGTTTTTCCAATCTCATCAGCATCTCGGCCAACGCTGAGACAATGACCTTTCAATATCTCGACCTTGCGCGCGAAGTCTTCAGGAGATCCGCCAAAGTTTGAATAGTCAGCATGCTGAGCCACTACTCGCAAAGTCAACTGCTCGCCACCACCACCAATCCAGATTGGAGGATGCGGGTTCTGCAGCGGCTTTGGATCGCAATTGGCGCGTGATGTTTGGTAATACTTGCCTTCATATGTCGCTTCTTCTTGCGACCACATCATTTTGACGATCTCAACAGTTTCGCGCAACATGCCAATTCGATCTTTAGGCACAGGAAACTGATAGCCGTAACTTCTAAATTCATTTTCGTACCAACCGGCTCCGATACCCCAGTCCAAGCGTCCACCCGAGATCACATCAAGAGTCGACGTGATCTTCGCGAGCAACGCCGGTGGCCTGTACAACGCACAACCCACCATCTGTCCAAGTCGAATCTTGGTCGTAATTTGACTCATGGCGGCCATGACTGTCCAGCACTCAAATACAGCCTCATGGGCAGGCCGGGGAACATTATGGAAGTGGTCATACACCCAAATTGAGTCAAAGCCCAACTGTTCTGCACGTTTTGCGATGTCGACAGATGCCTGCCATTTTTCGGCTGCCGTCGGAATCTTCACCAATTCCATCTTCCAACCTTGTGGAATGAACACGCCGAACGTGATGTATTGCTTGGTCATAATGGCAAATCTCCAGTGGCCTTCTTTGTTGATCCGTGATCTTTATATGCTGCAATAGTGCGCTGTGCAATGCGCATTTGATGAATCTCATCTGCCCCGTCGGCAAAGCGACTCCATCGTGCCTGCTGCAGCATTCCGGCAAGAGGTGTGTCAGTCGAGTAGCCCAACGCACCATGCACTTGAATTGCACGGTCGACGATGCGCCACAAACTATTTGCAACGAAGTGCTTCGCCATCGAAACTTCGCTCGTAAATTCAAGTCCGTGTTCGATCTTGTACGCAGCGTGCAAGACCATGAGTTTGCATTGGTACAACTCCATCGCCGAGTCTGCGATCAGCCACTGAATTCCTTGCTTCTCGGCCAAAATCGAACCGTGTGAATATCTGTCAAGCGAGCGAGCAACCATCATGTCGAGAGCGGTCTCAGCCTGGCCAATCCATCGCATGCAATGCGCAAGTCGTGCTGGTCCAAGTCGATACTGACCGAGCAAGTGACCTTGACCGCGACCACCGAGCATGCTGCTCGCGGGTACACGCAAGTCTTCAATCAGAATCTCGCAGTGGTTGTGTCCACCCGACATTGTCTCAATATCGCGAACGACATTCCATCCTTCACTTGGAATATCAACGATGAAGCATGAGTTTGCAGCCTGAGGCAAATCTGGATCTTCTTCGGTTCGAGCAACCAGCAAAGCAAACTGCGCGCCACGTGCTCCAGAGATAAACCACTTGTGTCCGTTGATGACCCATTCGTCGCCGTCTTGATAGGCAAATGTTTTGATTAGTGTTGGATCGCTACCAGCAACTTCTGGTTCGGTCATCGCGAAGCATGAACGTGCTGTGCCCTCACACAAAGGACGCAAGTATTTTTCTTTTTGCTCCGGTGTTGCCCAATGCAAGAGCGTGTGCTGGTTGCCCTCGTCTGGTGCTTGAGCATTCAGTACGAATGGTCCGATACTGACCTTGGCTGCCTCGGCCGATACAGCAGCCATTGCGGTTGGACCAAGACCCATGCCACCCCACTCGGCTGGCATATGCGGTAGCCATAATTTCCAATCTTCACGCGCAACTTTTCGCAACTTCACAATCGTTTTAACCACTTGCGATCGGTCGTTCTGATCAATTGCATCCCACTGCGGTCGCACCACAGTGTCCATGAATTCACGCACCTGCATCCGAACTTTCTCAACTTCTGGTGGGAAGGAAAAATCAATCATCTTGCAAGTTTGCCCGATCAAGACACATTGCCACGAGTCGGCTTCTGGTCGTAGCCTGAATGCTGTGAACAACGCTTGGGACTCGGTCGACTTGCCGCAGGGCCAAGCCAAAGTGCATGCCGTTCGCAGCATGTTTGATGCAATTGCCCCGCGCTACGACCTCGTCAACCGAATCATGACATTTCGACTTGATGTCCGTTGGAGGCGCCGAGCCATTCGCAACCTTGGGCTACCCGCCAACAGCGTGATTCTCGATCTGGCCAGCGGTACAGGCGACATGTGCATCGATCTGCGAAAAGCCGGCTACCAACCTCTCTCAATGGACCTCTCGCTGGGAATGCTGATCGCCGACCGAAGCAATGCCCCTCGCACTCAAACGGACATTTTGCAGTTGCCTTGTGCCAACGACTCAGTTGACGGAGTGACATGTGGGTTTGCACTGCGCAATCTGCTTGATCTCAATACTTTTTTTGGTGAACTCTCCCGCGTCACGAGACCTGGTGGACGAATTGCTTTGCTCGATGTCGGTATTCCAACCAATCCATTCATCAAATGGGGCAACAGCATTTACTTCGGCAAGATCGTCCCACGCATCGGAGGACTTCTTTCCAACCGCGCCGCCTACAACTACCTACCAAAAAGTGTCGCTTATCTTCCCTCTCCTGCTGCAATGGTCGAGATGTTGGAGCAAAATGGTTTTACCGCTGTTGAGCATCGTCAACTCTCAGGTGGACTCACACAATTACTTCTCGCGACCAAGGCCTAACGATGCGCGCTACTACGCGTCTGCTTTCTGAGGTCTCGACAACATTTACTGCTGACCAAATCGATCTCACTGCCATTGCAGGATCTGACGGCATGCTGTTTGTGCGAAACGGAATTGGTTTTGCAACACGTGGCATTGCAGCCCGGGTGGCATCAAGCGAAGCAAAAGCATTTCTTGCAAACATTCAAGTTGATGACTCGGTGAATGCCCCCGGCAGTGGCCCTGTACTTATCGGTGCCATTCCATTTAATTCTCAACAGCCACACGATTTCGTTCTTCCAAAGCTCCTGGTCTGCAAGTCTGACGACGGTCGTTGTTGGGTAACCACAATTCAAGATACTGAGCTCGACAAATCAGGATCAATTGATTTGGATCTCAGCCCAGTACACGCCCCGAACGCAACATCGTCGTCGTACACCGTCACCCCAGGAGTCGACATCGAGACATATCTACAGGCAGTAACTGCCGCTCGTGACGCTGTACGCAGTGGCGCCATCACCAAAGCGGTCATCGCGCGCGACGTATTTGTTACGAGTAGTCAACCAATTGATATCCACTCGGTCCTGCTTCGGCTTCGCAACTCTTTTGGCTCGAGTTATCAATTCTCTGTGGATGGATTCGTTGGTGCGTCACCTGAACTGCTCGTCTCAATAGTTGACGGAGAAGTTTCAAGCCACCCATTGGCTGGCACCGCACCGCGCACGGGCGACCCAACCACAGATGCGCAGCTAGCGACTTCACTGCTTTCGTCGACAAAGAACCAAATCGAACATCGCATCGTCATCGATGCAGTGCATGACACATTGCTGCCATGGTGTTCGTACCTCGACTGGGAGCCAGAGGCAAGCATTGTTGCAGTCGCCAATGTGCAGCATCTCGGCACGCACATGTTGGGAAGACTTTCCGAACCATTTCTTCACGTGCTCGATGCCGTATATGCGCTCTCGCCTACTCCCGCACTCGGCGGTTTCCCTCGCGACAAAGCCCTCAAACTCATTGCCGATGTTGAAGGCATGTCTCGCGGACGTTATGGCGGAGCGGTTGGCTGGTTTGACGCCCAAGGCAACGGAGTTTGGGCTGTGGCTATTCGTTGCGCCGAGTATTCAAACAACAACATGACCGCTCGATTGTTTGCTGGCGGCGGAATTGTTGCCGACAGTGAACCACTTGCAGAACTTGCAGAAACCCAAGCGAAGTTGCAAGCCATGCTTGCAGCAATTATTCGGCCTTAAGAGCCTTGGCTACAGCGGCATAGACCGCATCATGATCGGCAACATTTTGTTGGCGGTCAGTATTGACAATGATCACGCGCGACCCATTTTGAGCAAGTGCGCTCTTCAATTGAGCAACCGTCTTTACCGTTGTGTTAGGTAGTCCATGTGCTTGCACCAATTGACCAATATCTACATTGTGCGGGGTGCCAAATAGTTGCTCAAATCTTTGTGGATCCAAAGTGGTCGCTTGAGGCAAGAAGCTGAATATCCCGCCACCCTTGTTGTCTACAACCACAATCTTGAGATCAACTTCGCGCTGCATCAAGTTGAGCAAACCATTCGTATCGTGCAACAGCGCAATATCGCCAATCAATAGCGCAGTGAATTTGCCACTTTCCGTTGCAACCCCAACTGCCGTTGACACCACACCATCAATACCATTAACACCACGGTTAGCAAGCACTCGTACACCAACGCGTGGAGCACTAAACCATTCCACATCACGCACCGGCATGCTCGATGACAGCACAAGGTTTGAATCCCGAGGCATTGCTTCTACAAGCATTCTCGCCACCAAGGGTTCCGTCAATTCGCTCGAGTCGTTCCACATCGAGGCAAGAGTCGAACTGCATGTTGCTTGCATTTTTGTCCACCTTGTCACCCACGAGGTTGCAGGCTTCTGTTGCACAAGCGCATTCAGGCTTTCACACACGTGAGATGCTTTTGCCACAACATGCTCAACGACAATTTTGTCTGGATCAATGAGTTGCCGTGTTTCACTCACAGCCACATAAGTGCACTTGCTCTCTCGCAACCAGGTGTTTACAACCTTCGAAACAGGAGGATCGCCAAAACGCAACACCACCAGCGGACTATACGTAGCAGCCGTCTCGGAATCACGCAACAAGATGTCTGCGTTACTTATAACCGTGGCACCACAGGCATCACCAACATCAACTCGACACCCACTGCGACTGTCGGCAAAAACTGGCCATTGCAAACGATGGGCTAGTTCCAACACCATTTGCGGATTGTCGATGCCAT
>JGI12421J11937_10000307_pt1 | contig 18683 bp, 16 predicted proteins | sample LakErihyJuly2011_2_FD_11937 | JGI IMG/M metagenome (IMG submission 11937)
CCTATCGCAAATTTTCAAGCCATAGGCTTCAAATTGGCTGATATGGCTACACAAATTGAAGCATCAGAATTGCTTATACACGAAGCCTGTCACTTAAAAAACAATGGTCAAAATGTCAATAAGGTTTCTGCAATGGCTAAGTATTATGCAAGTGAAACCTGTGTTAGAGTCTCAACCGAGGCAGTGCAAATATTTGGTGGATATGGCTATACCAAAGATTTTCCAGTTGAGAAGTTTTACCGCGACAGCAAACTTTGCACAATAGGAGAAGGGACATCTGAAATACAAAAATTAGTTATTTCTCGAGCCGTATTGAAATAATTTGTTTGGAATAAAAATTTTATTATCTTTGCAATCCTAAATTTTTAAAATAAGTACACATGATTTATATCAACGTAAAAGACAACGAGAATCTCGACAAAGCACTTAAGAAGTACAAAAAGAAGTACGAAAAAATTGGTGTTATGAAAGAATTAAGAAGCCGTCAAGCTTTTGAAAAGCCATCGATCACAAGAAGAATGGAAATCAAAAAAGCAGCATACAGAAGTTTTATGCAAAGTCAAGAGAACAACTAATCAAAAAAAAATATTAATTTAGCGTCCGATAATTCAAATTGTCGGACGTTTTTTTTATACAAAGGTTTGAGGTGTATTTGAGTGCAGAGAAGAAAATGTCTGCGCACACGGTAAAGGCATATACGGCCGATATTAATTCGTGTTTTAAATATGCCCAAGAAAATTTTGAAATTAGCTCAATAGAGGAGCTTTCACATTTATTTATTAAATCGTGGTTAAGCGGTATGCTTTCCACAGGTATGGATGGAAAAAGTGTGAGAAGGAAAATCTCATCACTGAAAACCTATTTTAAATATTTATTGCGTCATAAATTGCTTGAAATAGATCCAATGATCAAGGTGAGTTCCCCTAAAATTTCTAAAAAATTGCCCAATTTCATTGAGGAGGACAAAATGAAAGATATTATGAGCAATATTATCGATGAAAAAAACAATAAAAATGAATTGGCTAACGATATCTTATTAACTTTGTACCACACAGGCATAAGATTGAATGAATTGATTAATCTGGAAAAGCGAAATGTCGATTTAACGCATTTTACAATAAAGGTGTTGGGAAAGCGCAACAAAGAGAGAATAATACCAATAACTGAGGAGTTAAATACCCGCTTAGAATTTTACATAAAAGAAGGAACAGAAAGTATCTATGTATTTAATACCCCTAAGAACCAGAAATTATATCCAAATTATGTTTACCGTTGTGTGAAAGAGCTACTCAGTCAGCACAGCACCATCCGCAAAAAGAGTCCGCATGTATTAAGACATACGTTCGCGACACATCTTCTAAATAATGGCAGCGATTTAAATGCAATAAAAGAATTGCTGGGTCATGCCAATCTTTCAGCCACACAAATTTATACCCATAATAGTGTGGAGCGACTAAAATCAATTCACAAACAAGCACATCCTAAAGGAAGTAAAAATAACCTTTAAAAAACAACCTCAATAACATGGAAATCCTATTTCAAAACACCAATTTTCGCGCTGATCAAAAGTTATTAGATTTAATTACCCAAAAACTAACAAAATTGGAACATTATTATGATAAAATCATTGATGCTTCCGTTTATTTGAAGGTTCAGAAGTCTGATGATAAAATAAATAAGGTTTTAGAGATAAAATTAAACGTACTAAACAGCACTTTATTTGTAGAAGAACACGATAAAACATTTGAGTGCGCACTTGACAAAGCGGAAGACGCTTTAAAAACACAATTAATTAAATACAAGCAAAAAATCCATGGAGCTAACGCTTGATAGGGTTTGAGCTGTTTTAAATCAAAGAATCAAAAACGTTAATTCCATTAAATAAGACAATTAACATTAGCCTCGGTGAAAATCGAGGCTAATGTTTTAAAATATTTTTCGTGATTCGCTTTGAAATATCAATAATATTACCTTTTTTTGCAGTCCTTTTTACAGAAATCTAAAAGATGGAAGTGAAAAGACAGTTCTTTAACAAGCCACTTTAGCTCAGCTGGTAGAGCAACTGATTTGTAATCAGTAGGTCGTTGGTTCGATCCCGACAAGTGGCTCAGAGAATGAAATTTGGGAAGTTTCCAGAGTGGCTAAATGGGACAGACTGTAAATCTGTTGCTTCGGCTTCGGTGGTTCGAATCCACCACTTCCCACAAATTAAGAGAAAGAAAACAGTGATGAACGTTGAAGAAGAAACTGTTTTTGATATGCGGGAGTAGCTCAGTTGGTAGAGCGACAGCCTTCCAAGCTGTAGGTCGCGGGTTCGAGCCTCGTCTCCCGCTCTTTATCGAGGGTCATCACTTAACAATGAGAACCTGCTCTCTCTTAAGCAAACCGATTGCCAATAGAATTGTCTAGCTAACAATTTTGTGAAGCGGTCAAAAAAAAGTTACCAGCCGTTGTAGCTCAGGGGTAGAGCACTTCCTTGGTAAGGAAGAGGCCAAGGGTTCAAATCCCTTCAATGGCTCAAAAGACTAGAAATAAAGAAATTTAAATAATAACAATAAAAAAATCAAATTAATCATGGCAAAAGAAACATTTGACCGCTCCAAAGCCCACGTTAACATTGGCACTATTGGTCACGTTGACCACGGTAAAACCACATTAACTGCGGCCATCACTACAGTATTAGCTTCTAAAGGACTAGCCGAAAAGTCATCATTTGAATCTATCGACTCAGCTCCAGAAGAAAAAGAAAGAGGTATTACCATTAATACTGCGCACGTAGAATACAATACAGAAACCAGACACTATGCACACGTAGATTGTCCAGGTCACGCTGACTATGTTAAAAACATGGTTACTGGTGCTGCACAAATGGACGGAGCAATTATCGTAGTTGCTGCAACTGATGGACCAATGCCACAAACACGTGAGCACATTCTATTAGCCCGTCAGGTTGGTGTACCTAAGCTTGTTGTTTTTATGAACAAATGCGACATGGTTGACGATGAAGAATTATTAGACTTAGTTGAAATGGAAGTTCGTGAACTTTTAAGTTTCTACAATTTTGATGGTGATAACACGCCAATCATCCGTGGTTCTGCCTTAGGTGGATTAAACGGAGATCCAGCATGGGTTGTCAAAATCATGGATTTAATGAATGCTGTTGATACTTGGATTCCTATTCCTCCACGTTTGGTTGATCTACCATTCTTGATGCCAGTTGAAGACGTATTCTCGATCACAGGTCGTGGTACAGTTGCTACAGGTCGTATCGAAAGAGGTGTTACCAACGTAGGTGATGTAGTTGATATCATTGGCTTAGGTGATGAGAAATTAACTTCAACTGTAACCGGTGTTGAAATGTTCCGTAAATTATTAGATAGAGGTGAGGCTGGTGACAACGCAGGTTTATTGTTGCGTGGTATCGACAAAACCCAAATCAAAAGAGGTATGGTTATATGTAAGCCAGGTTCTGTTGCTCCTCACGCTAAATTCAAAGCTGAAGTTTACGTATTGAGCAAAGAAGAAGGTGGTCGTCATACGCCATTCTTTAACAAATACCGTCCACAATTCTACTTCCGTACCACAGACATCACAGGTGAAGTAACTTTACCAGAAGGTGTAGAAATGTGTATGCCTGGTGATAACATCACAGTAACTGTTCAATTGATCGCTCCAATCGCAATGGAAAAAACTTTAAAATTCGCTATTCGTGAAGGTGGAAGAACCATTGGTGCTGGTCAAGTAACTGAAATTTTAGATTAATAATATTAAACAATAAGGATGTTAGTCACCCTGGTCCTAAATCAGGGTGACTAATGTTTTTACGAGAGTAGTTCAAGGGTAGAATAGAGGTCTCCAAAACCTTTGATGGGAGTTCGAATCTCTCCTCTCGTGCTAAAAAACATTGAAATGGAAAAATTAAGAAACATGTGGAATCATTCGGCAGATGAGTTGCTTAACAAAGTAACTTGGCCTGCATGGGATGAATTACGCGAAAGTGCAATAATCGTATTGGTTGCTTCCCTTATATTCGCTTTGATGGTATGGGTATTAGACTATACGCTAGGCAATGGTCTTGACTTTTTTTATAGTTTGTTTAAATAATAATGGCAATGGAAGCAATAGACTTGCAATGGTATGTGGTTAGAGCGGTTTCCGGTCAGGAAAAAAAAGTTAAAGCTAACTTAGAGAGTATGCTTATAAAGTCTAAATTAACTGACTACGTTCCGCAAATCCTTATCCCAATGGAAAAGGTCTACCAAATTAAAAATGGTAAAAAGATAGCCAAAGAAAGAAACTACTTTCCTGGTTATATTTTAATCCAAGCTAAATTTCATGGTGAAGTTGCGGCAACGATTAAAGGCATAAACGGTGTGGTTGGTTTTTTGGGTTCAAAGGATAATCCAGTACCTCTTAGACAAGCTGAGGTAAATAGAATCCTTGGAAATGCAGACGAGAATGGGGGAGTAGATATCGAAACTACAGAGCCATTTATTGTTGGCGAACCAATCAAAGTTACTGATGGACCATTCTCTGGTTTCAGCGGTATCATCGAAGAGGTAAATGAAGAGAAGAAAAAATTAAAGGTAATGGTGAAAATTTTCGGAAGAAGAACGCCTCTGGAATTAAACTATACTCAAGTAGATAAAGAATAATAAATAAATAGCTATATCATGGCAAAAGAAATAACAGGATACGTAAAATTACAAGTAAAAGGCGGACAAGCAAATCCCGCACCTCCCATTGGACCTGCTCTGGGCTCAAAAGGTGTAAACATCATGGAATTTTGTAAACAGTTTAACGCGCGTACACAAGATAGAATGGGTAAGGTATTACCAGTAGTTCTAACTGTTTACGGTGATAAATCGTTCGAATTCATCATCAAAACCCCTCCCGTTGCAACTCAAATTATTGAGGCGACTAAAGCTGCTAAAGGTTCTGCCGAACCTAACAGAAAGAAAGTTGCCGAACTAACATGGGATCAAGTAAAGCAAATTGCAGAAGACAAAATGCCAGATTTAAACTGTTTCAAAATTGAATCAGCTATGAATATGGTTGCTGGAACTGCCAGAAGTATGGGTGTAACAATCGCAGGAAATAAACCTTTTTAATTAACAGACAATGGCACTTACAAAAAACAGAAAAAAAGTTTTAGAAAAAATTGATAGTTCTAAAGTTTATTCATTAGAAGAAGCAACAAAACTTATAAAGGATATTTCCTTCACCAAATTTGATTCATCGGTAGACGTTGATGTTAAATTGGGTGTAGATCCTAAACAAGCTAGCCAAATGGTTAGAGGTGTAGCAACATTGCCGCATGGTACAGGTAAAACTGTTCGTGTTTTGGTATTGTGTTCTCCAGATAAAGAAGCAGAAGCAAAAGCTGCTGGAGCCGATTATGTAGGTCTTGACGATTATATCGAAAAGATTGCAAATGGTTGGTTAGACATTGACATTATCATTACCATGCCTGCTGTAATGGCAAAGCTAGGTAAGTTAGGAAAAATATTAGGCCCACGTAACTTAATGCCAAATCCAAAATCAGGAACTGTTACTCCTGATGTGGCAAAAGCTGTAACTGAAGTGAAAGCTGGTAAAATTGACTTTAAAGTTGACAAAACTGGTATCATTCACACATCAATCGGTAAAGTTAGCTTCCAACCTAATCAAATCGCAGAAAATGCTATAGAAATTATGCAAACTCTAAGTAAACTGAAGCCCTCTTCTTCCAAAGGGACGTATTTCAGAAGCCTTTACTTGAGTTCTACCATGAGTCCAAGCATCTGCATCGACATCAAATCAATTCCAGGAATTTAAATCACTTAAATGAACAGAGAAGAAAAAAACGCAGCAATTGCCGAATTAACTGAAAAATTCAAAAATGCTAATTGTTTGTATATTGCCGATACATCAAGTATCAGTGCAGTAGATACAAATAATTTCAGACGTGAACTATTCAAAAACGACATTGAAATGCTGGTAGCCAAAAATACATTGATATTAAAGGCTATGAGAAATTCCGGTAAAGAATTCGGTGAATTAGAAGGTGCACTTAAAGGAACATCTGCTCTGTTATTCAGTGCTAATTTTAAAAGCCCGGCCCAAGCCATTCTGAAATTCAGAAAGAAAGGTACTAAGCCAGCTTTGAAAGGTGCATTTGTTGACAGCGCTATATTTATTGGTGATGACCAATTAATAGCCTTGAGTAACTTGAAATCTAAAGAAGACTTAATCGGTGAAATTATGGGATTATTACAATCTCCTGCACAAAACGTTATTTCAGCGTTGCAGAGCGGTGGTGGCAAAATTGCCGGTATCGTTAAAACATTATCAGAAAGAAATTAAAAACAATTTAAAAAAAAACAATTAAGAAAAATGGCTGACTTAAAAGCATTTGCTGAACAATTGGTTAATCTTACCGTTAAAGAGGTAAACGAATTAGCCCAAATTTTGAAAGATGAATATGGTATCGAACCTGCAGCTGCTGCTGTAGCCGTTGCTGCCCCAGCTTCTGCTGGTGCTGGCGAAGCTGCTGCCGTTCAAACAGAATTCACTGTAATCCTAAAAAGCGCTGGTCCTAACAAATTAAACGTAGTTAAAGTTGTTAAAGACTTAACCGGACTTGGCTTGAAAGAAGCAAAAGACTTGGTAGACGGAGCTCCAAAACCTGTAAAAGAAAACATTGCTAAAGACGAAGCTGAAGCATTGATGGCAAAACTTACAGAAACTGGTGCTGAAGTTGAGATCAAGTAATTCAATATTTAGCTCTATTTAACTCCAATAGACCCACTTTAACCGATGGGTCTATTGGTGTTTTTGTTTTTTTATAAAAATCGGTTTAACCAACACAAAATTTAATATTTTACAAAATTGGCAACAAAAGTAAAACAACCAAAAAGAATCAATTTCGCATCAATCGATAAAGTAATTGATTATCCGGATTTCCTTGACGTGCAATTGCAATCTTTTAAAGAGTTCTTTCAACTGGAAACCCACGTTGATAAAAGAACTGACGAAGGTCTATTCAAGGTTTTTCAGGAAAATTTTCCTATAAACGATACTAGAAACATTTTCAACTTAGAATTTTTAGACTATTTTGTTGACCCACCTCGATACGAGATTACTGAATGTATCGAAAGAGGCCTCACTTATTCTGTGCCTCTAAAAGCCAAACTAAAACTTTCTTGTAACGATCCGGAACATGAAGATTTTGAAACCATCGTTCAAGACGTTTATTTGGGTACAATTCCATACATGACACCAAGCGGTACCTTTGTAATCAATGGTGCTGAAAGAGTTATTGTTTCTCAGCTACACCGTTCACCTGGTGTATTCTTTGGTCAATCGTACCACACCAATGGAACTAAATTGTATTCAGCCCGTGTAATTCCTTTTAAAGGTTCATGGATTGAATTTGCTACTGACGTAAACAACGTTATGTACGCATATATAGACCGTAAAAAGAAATTTCCTGTAACTACTTTACTTAGGGCAATTGGATTTGAGTCTGACAAAGACATCTTAAACATATTTGGTCTAGCTGAAGAAGTTAAAGTTTCTAAAACCGGTCTCAAAAAATTTGTAGGCAGAAAACTATCTGCAAGGGTTTTGCGCACTTGGGTAGAAGATTTTGTGGATGAAGATACCGGAGAGGTTGTATCTATTGAACGTAACGAAGTTATAATCGAACGCGATACAATTCTTGAAGCTTCTCATATCGATGAAATCGTTGAAGCGGGCGTAAAAACAATTATCCTGAATAAAGAAGAAGAAGGAAAAAATGATTTTACAATCATTTATAACACTTTACAAAAGGATACATCTAACAACGGTAAAGAAGCTGTTGAGCATATTTACCGTCAATTGAGGAATACTGATCCACCAGATGAAGAAACAGCTCGTGGTATCATTGAAAGATTGTTCTTCTCCGATAAACGCTATGATCTAGGTGAAGTTGGTCGTTATAGAATCAACAAAAAGTTAAATCTTACCACCGGAATGGAAGTGAAAGTTTTAACCAATGAAGACATCATTAAAATTATCACTTACCTAATAGAACTTAGCAATAGCCGTTCTGAAGTCGATGATATTGACCACTTAAGTAACAGACGTGTAAGAACAGTTGGAGAGCAATTGTATGCTCAATTTGGTGTTGGTTTGGCCCGTATGGCTAGAACCATTCGTGAAAAAATGAATATCCGTGACAATGAAGTATTTACGCCGACTGATTTAATCAATGCGCGTTCATTGTCATCTGTAATAAATTCATTCTTTGGTACCAACCAATTATCTCAGTTCATGGACCAAACAAATCCGTTGGCTGAAATAACCCACAAAAGAAGAATGTCAGCACTTGGACCAGGTGGTCTTTCACGTGAAAGAGCTGGTTTTGAGGTACGTGACGTGCACTATACGCACTATGGTCGTTTGTGTACGATTGAAACTCCAGAGGGTCCAAACATCGGTTTGATTTCATCTCTTTGTGTGCATGCGAAAATTAACAGTATGGGATTCATTGAAACACCATACAGACCTGTAGAAAATGGCCGTGTTAATTTCGCAAAACCTGTTGTTTATCTTAGTGCAGAAGAGGAAGATGGCAAAATCATCGCCCAATGTAACGTCGATATCAGCGAAAAAGGTGAATTCAAAGAAAAGGAAATCAAGGCACGTTTTGAAGGTGACTTCCCGCTTGTAGAAGCTGAGAAACTAAACTTCATGGACGTTGCTCCAAACCAGATCGTTTCTATCGCGGCCTCTTTAATTCCTTTCCTTGAGCATGATGATGCGAACAGGGCTTTGATGGGATCAAACATGCAACGTCAAGCAGTTCCTTTGTTAAGACCTGAATCTCCAATTGTTGGAACAGGTCTTGAAGAGAGAGTTGCAAGAGATTCGCGCGCATTGGTTATGGCCGAAGGTGATGGTGTTGTAGATTATGTTGATGCAAATGAAATCAAAATTCGTTATGACTATACAGCTGATGATGAATTGTTGAATTTTGCTAGCAATATAAAGACTTATGCATTAACTAAATTCTTAAGAACCAACCAAAGCACTTGTATTAACCTAAGACCAATCGTAAGCAAAGGTCAGAGGGTAAGCAAAGGTGAAGTTTTATGTGAAGGTTATGCTACACAAGATGGAGAATTAGCGATTGGAAGAAACTTGAAAGTTGCATTCATGCCTTGGCAAGGATACAACTTCGAGGATGCGATCGTTATATCTGAAAAAGTAGTTAGCGACGATTGGTATACTTCAATTCACATTGATGAATTCGAATTGGAAGTGCGTGATACCAAACGCGGTGAAGAAGAATTAACCAATGATATTCCTAACGTTAGTGAAGAAGCTACAAGAAACTTAGATGAAAATGGTCTAATTAGAATTGGCGCTGAATTAAAAGAAGGTGATATCATTATCGGTAAAATAACACCAAAAGGTGAAACTGAACCTTCTCCAGAAGAGAAATTGTTGAGGGCTATCTTTGGTGATAAAGCTGGTGATGTTAAAGATGCTTCATTGAAAGCGCCACCATCAACTGAGGGTATCGTTATCGATAAAAAATTATTCACTAAAACCAAAAAAGAAAAAGGCGCAAAAACTGAGGAAAAAGCCAAATTAGCTAAAAACGAAGTTGATTACAGAAAGAACAAAGAAAAATTAATTGAAATTTTGGTTCAAAAATTATTCAAAGTTCTTAATGGCAAAACTTCTGCTGGTGTTAAAGCCGTGTATGGAGATGACATGATTCCTAAAGGAACCAAATTCACGCTTAAAAACCTTTCTTCCGTAGATTACGACAACGTAAACTTTGGAAGTTGGACTTCTGATGCGGATAAAAACGTTCAGGTTAATACCATTCTTAAAAACTTTAAGTCTCAATTAACTGAACTTTATGCTTCATTTAGACGTGAATATTATGCAATCACTGTAGGCGATGAATTGCCAACTGGTATTTTGAAAATGGCTAAAGTTTATGTTGCAGTAAAACGTAAATTAAAAGTAGGTGATAAGATGGCGGGAAGACACGGTAACAAAGGTATTGTTGCCCGTATTGTTCGCGCCGAGGATATGCCTTTCTTAGAAGACGGAACTCCAGTAGATATCGTATTGAATCCACTAGGTGTGCCTTCAAGGATGAACTTAGGTCAAATTTATGAGACCGTATTAGGTTGGGCAGGAAAAGAATTAGGTTTGAAATTTGCTACGCCAATTTTTGATGGAGCAACTCCAACTCAAATAGATGAGTATAGCAAACAAGCCAATATTCCAATCAATGGCCAAGTATTCTTATACGATGGATTAACAGGTGATCGATTCCACCAACCGACGACTGTAGGCATTATCTATATGCTGAAATTGGGACACATGGTTGATGATAAGATGCACGCCCGTTCAATCGGACCGTATTCAATGATTACTCAACAGCCTCTAGGTGGTAAAGCACAATTTGGTGGTCAGCGTTTTGGTGAAATGGAGGTTTGGGCACTTGAAGCATTCGGTGCAGCAAATATCTTAAGAGAAATCTTAACCATTAAGTCAGACGATATCTTGGGTCGATCTAAAACATACGAAGCTATTGTTAAAGGTGATAACATTACCCAAATTGGAATTCCTGAATCATTTAATGTACTTATACATGAATTAAGAGGTTTGGGTATCGAAATGACCTTTGAAGAATAGGCTAAAATTTACATTCACAAAAAAAAAGCAGAACATTAATGTCAACGATTAAAAAGAATCAAAAGATAAAAAGCAATTTCACCAAAATCCGAATTGGTCTTGCTTCTCCTGAAAGTATTTTACAAAAATCTTTTGGCGAAGTAATCAAGCCGGAAACAATCAACTACCGTAGTTACAAACCTGAAATGGGTGGATTATTCTGTGAAAGAATTTTCGGACCTATTAAAGACTACGAATGTCATTGTGGAAAATACAAACGCATCCGTTACAAAGGCATCGTTTGCGACCGCTGTGGTGTTGAAGTAACTGAGAAAAAGGTGAGACGCGAGAGAATGGGTCACATCAATTTGGTGGTGCCTGTTGCGCATATTTGGTATTTCCGCTCATTGCCAAATAAAATTGGCTATTTGTTAGGTCTAAGCAGTAAAAAATTAGATTTAGTAGTTTACTACGAAAGATACATTGTTATTCAAAGTGGTGAATATGAAGGAATCAACAGATTAGATTTACTATCTGAAGAAGAATATCTAGATATTTTAGATAAACTTCCTAAGGAAAATCAATATTTGGATGATTCTGATCCTAAAAAGTTTGTAGCCAAAATGGGTGCAGATGCATTATGGGAACTATTAACCAGTATTGATTTAGATGGTTTAAGTTACAGTTTGAGAAACCAAGCAGCAACTGAAACATCTCAACAACGTAAAGCTGAAGCATTGAAACGTTTGAAGGTAATTGAAAGTTTCAGATCGGCTAATAGAGAAGGAAACGTTAACCGTCCGGAATGGATGATTATGCGTATGCTTCCTGTTATTCCGCCAGAATTACGTCCGTTAGTTCCACTTGAGGGTGGTCGTTTTGCAACATCAGACTTAAACGATTTATACCGTCGCGTAATTATAAGAAACAACCGTTTGAAGCGTTTAATGGAAATTAAGGCTCCAGAGGTAATCTTGCGCAACGAAAAAAGGATGCTACAAGAGTCTGTTGATTCATTGTTAGACAACACAAGAAGGTCGAGCGCCGTTAAATCTGATGGTAACAGACCATTAAAATCTTTAAGTGATATGCTTAAAGGTAAACAAGGTCGTTTCCGTTTAAATTTATTGGGTAAACGTGTTGACTATTCTGGTCGTTCAGTTATTGTCGTAGGACCTAAACTTAAATTAAGTGAGTGTGGTCTGCCAAAAGCGATGGCTGCAGAATTGTTCAAGCCATTTATTATCAGAAAACTGATAGAAAGAGGTGTTGTAAAAACGGTTAAGTCGGCAAAGAAAATAGTAGACAAAAAAGAACCTGTAATTTGGGAAATTCTTGAAAATATTTTGAAAGGTCATCCTGTTCTCCTTAACCGTGCTCCTACATTGCACAGATTGGGTATACAAGCTTTCCAACCAAAACTAATTGAAGGAAAAGCAATTCAATTGCACCCATTGACTTGTACTGGTTTTAACGCTGACTTTGATGGTGACCAAATGGCTGTTCACGTTCCACTTGGAAATGCAGCAATATTGGAAGCCCAATTGTTGATGTTAGCGCCACACAATATCTTGAACCCTGCAAATGGATCGCCAATTACAGTTCCATCTCAAGACATGGTGCTTGGTCTTTATTACATTACCAAGGGAAGAAAAAATACACCTCAAAAATTAGTTAAAGGTGAAGGTATTACGTTTTATTCTCCAGAGGAAGTAATCATTGCTTTAAATGAAGGAAAGGCAGACTTACACGCCCACATAAAATGTAAATTATTAGATAAAGATGGCAATGGTAATTTTACCTACCAGTTAATTGAAACAACTGTTGGTCGTGTATTGTTTAACCAAGTTGTTCCAGAAGGTGTGGGATACATTAACCAATTGTTGACTAAGAAATCATTGCGTGATATCATCAGCAACTTCGTTAAAGAAGTTGGTGTTGCTAGAACCTCTAAATTCTTGGATGATATCAAAGACCTAGGTTTCCATTATGCATTTAAAGGTGGTTTATCGTTTAACTTAAACTATGTTCAAATACCTGATGCCAAAGAAAAACTAATCGATCAAGCTAGATCTGAAGTTGAAGAAATCAAATTCAATTACGAGAATGGATTTATCACCAACAATGAACGTTATAACCAAGTAATTGATATTTGGACAAGAATTAACTCTCAAGTGGGCGAAATTCTATTAAAAGAATTGGCTGAAAACGACCAAGGATTTAATCCGATTTATATGATGCTTGACTCTGGTGCGAGGGGTTCTAAAGAACAAATTCGTCAGTTAGGTGGAATGAGGGGATTGATGGCAAAACCACAAAAGAATATTGGTGGTGGTGTCGGTGAAATCATTGAAAATCCAATCTTATCAAACTTTAAAGAAGGTTTATCTGTATTAGAGTATTTCATTTCTACCCACGGTGCGCGTAAGGGTCTTGCCGATACAGCGTTGAAAACTGCGGATGCTGGTTATTTGACTAGAAGATTGCATGACGTTGCTCAGGATGTAATTATCACTGAACATGATTGTGATACGCTAAGAGGATTGTCATTAACTGCTTTAAAAGACAACGATGATGTTGTAGAAAGTTTATACGAACGCATATTAGGTAGAACTGGTTTATACGATACCTTCAATCCTGAAACTGGTGCTTTAATTGTTGCAGCAGGTTCTGAAATTACTGAAGAAGTTGCTAGAGAAATAGAAAGTTCTGGTATTGAAGAAATGGAAATTCGTTCAGTTTTAACTTGCGAAACCAAAAGTGGAGTTTGTTCTAGATGTTACGGACGTAACCTAACCAACGGAAGAATGGTTCAAATCGGGGAGGCTGTGGGCGTAATTGCTGCGCAATCAATCGGTGAGCCAGGTACACAGTTAACACTTCGTACTTTCCACGTGGGTGGTACTGCATCTAGTATTGCCGCTGAATCTCAAATCGTTTCTAGATTTGATGGAATAGTAAGTTTTGATGAGCTTAAAACTGTAACAACTGAAAAAACTGACGAAGCATCTGGTTCAGCTCAAAAAGTTGAGTTAAACTTAAGCCGTAGTGCAGAGGTAAGAATTCTAGATCCTAAAAATAAAAATATCCTTATCACTTTCGTTGTTCCTTATGGTTCATTCGTATACTTGAAAGAAGGGGATAAAGTTAAAAAAGGAGATTTAATTTGTGCTTGGGATCCATACAACGCAGTTATCTTATCTGACTTAGCTGGTAAAATTCAATATGATAATGTTATTGATGGTATCACATTCAGAGAAGAAAATGATGAAGTAACGGGTTATGGTGAAAAAGTAATTATCGAAACTAAGGATAAAACCAAATCACCTTCAATTAAAATCATTGGCAAAGACAAAACAGTGCTAAAAGAAATCAGCTTACCAGTAGGTGCTCACATCTCGGTAAATGAAGGAAAAGCTATTAGTGCAGGTGATATTATTGCCAAAATACCTAGGTCAGCCCGTGGAACTCGAGATATCACTGGTGGTCTTCCCCGTGTAACAGAATTGTTTGAAGCTAGAAATCCATCAAATCCTGCTACTGTTTCAGAAATAGATGGGGTTGTAACCTATGGCGGTATCAAACGTGGTAACAGAGAAATTACAGTTACAAGTAAAGATGGCGAATTAAAGCACTATATGATTCCATTGTCTAAACACATTTTCGTGCAAGACAATGATTATATTAAAGCTGGTGCTCCACTTTCCGACGGTGCAATTACGCCTCAAGATATTCTAAGAATTCAAGGTCCAACTGCGGTTCAAAGATATATTTTGAATGGTATTCAAGAAGTTTACCGCCTTCAAGGTGTTAAAATCAATGACAAGCACATCGAAATTATCGTAAGACAAATGATGCAAAAGATGATCATTGAGCAGCCAGGTGATACCCAATTCCTAGAAAATGAAATTGTTGAAAAAAGAGAATTGTTTGAAGAAAACGATTGGATTTTTGATAGAAAAGTAGTTCTAGAAGCTGGAGACTCTGATAAGCTTAAAGTTGGTCAAATTGTTTCATTGCGTGAATTAAGAGAAGAAAATAGTTCTTTGAAGCGCCAAGATAAAACCCAAGTGTTTGTTAGAGATGCTGTTACAGCAACCGCCGACTCTGTGCTCCAAGGTATAACAAGAGCTTCATTGGCAACAAGAAGTTTCATGAGTGCTGCATCATTCCAAGAGACAACTAAAGTATTAAACGAAGCTGCAATTGCAGGTAAAGTAGACTTTATGCGTGGATTAAAAGAAAACGTTATCGTTGGTCATTTAATTCCTGCTGGAACGGGTATGAGAGCTTATGACAATATAGTTGTTGGTAGCAAAGAAGAATTTGAGCGCTTAATGGCTTCAAAAGAAGAAGGTGAAGTAGCAAGTTCTAACTAAGATTTAAATTTATAGATTAAAAAGCCTTAACAATTGTTAAGGCTTTTTTTTTGAATTAATTCCAAATCAGCAACTTAAATAAAAACCAAAATTTGACTTGAAGATTGGTGCTATATTTCAATGATCTTTTTGTATTTTTGTTTAAAATTATGTTGAAAACACCTTGTAAAGTCATACTCTCTATACAAATGATAGAGGGTAATATTTGTGAAATTATTTTTAAAGACCATGTTCGTATAGAGCTTCAAGATATGGTTGAATCTTTTGATTTGGTTAATTCATATACAAACCACAAGCCTGTAAAAAAATTAGTAATTACAGGTGAAAGAACAGAAATAACCAAAGAAGCCCGACTTTTCGGGCACGAAGCGAGCCTAAAAATCAAACATAATATTATTGCAGAAGCAATTATTGTACATTCATTGTATCAAAAAATGGTAATTAATTTTTATTCAAAATTTATAAAAGACAATTATCCAACTCAGTTTTTTGTAGATACCGCAAAAGCCATGGATTGGCTTAAAAGTATACCTAATTGATGCTACAATGTTTGGTAATGAAGTGAATTCAAGCTATTTTCGCATCATTAATTAATATGGCAACAGCATCAGATTTATCAGTAGGACAATTTATTCGTCATAACGGCGAATTGGTACAAATTATCGAATACATTCACCGTACACCAGGTAACTTAAGGGCATTTTATCAAGGTAAAATGAAAAATGTAAAGACTGGAAAATCTGTAGAAAACAGATTCAATCCTGGCGAAAAAGTAGACATTGTTAGAGTGGAAGTAAGAGAATTGTCTTACCTCTACAAAGAAGGAGATTCATTGGTTTGTATGGATAACGAATCATTTGAGCAATATAATATCGCAGAAACTTATTTCGGTGATGCATCGCCTTTCATGATAGAGGGTATGACTGTATTGGTTTCATTTGAAGAAGGCGATAATCCAATTGGCGGAACCCCACCAACACATGTTGAGCTTGAAGTTACCTATACCGAACCTGGGGTTAGGGGTGATACTGCAACAAACACACTTAAACCTGCAACTGTTTCAACTGGCGCTAGTTTGATGGTTCCTTTATTCGTAGATATGGGTGACAAAATCAAAATTGATTTACGCACAATTCAATATGTTGAAAGAGTAAAATAATTTCATTCGAGAACATTTTTAAATAACTGAATAAAATTTTTATTCAGTTATTTTATTTTAGAACCTAACATATATTTTGAAACAAATTTATAACACAGAGAATAATTTTTTAGGCATTGATGATTCAACGCTTTATAACTATGAAACTAGTAAAGTCGTTATACAATCGGCTCCTTACGAATATACTTCTTCTTATCTTCAAGGCAGTGACTTAGGTCCTGCGGCGATAATTGAAGCAAGTCATTTTGTAGAGTTTTTTGACGAAGAAACAGCGCAAGAGGCTTACAAAAAAGTTGGAATTGCAACCTTGCATCCAATGGATTTTGAAGGCAAATACAATCAAGACGCCATCGACTTAATCGAAAGTGAAACACTTGAACACCTTAACAACAATAAATTCGTTATTTCATTAGGTGCAGAGCATACGGTTAGTTTGGGTTTCGTAAAAGCATTTCAACAAAAATTCACCGATTTTTCTGTTCTACAAATTGATGCTCACAGCGACCTTAGGTCTGCATACAATGACAATCCATATTCCCACGCGAGTGTTTTGGCAAGAATACATGATTTAAACATTCCGATATGCCAAGTTGGAATAAGAGCCCAATGCAAAGAGGAGTATGATTTGATTCAATCTTCAGAAAACATTCATACTTGGTATGCTCACATGATTCAAGAAAATGATGCTTGGATGGATGAGTGCATTGATAAATTGAATGATAAAGTATACGTAACCATTGATGCGGATGGATTTGATCCGTCTGTGATGCCTGCTGTTGGAACAGCTGAACCAGGTGGTTTAATGTGGCACCAAGGTTTAAAGTTTCTAAGAAAAGTAGCTGAGAAAAAACAAATTATTGGATTTGATATCGTGGAATGTGCACCTAAGGAGGGAGAGATATTAACCCAATTTAACTTGGCTAAATTGTTATACAAATTATTAGGTTATTGCTGCCATTACAATAAGATACAATCATGAAAGTTTATTTTGATCATGCTGCGACAACCCCTTTAGACAATGAAGTTTATGAAGCAATTTTGCCTGTATTAAAAAATGATTTTGGCAATCCTTCATCTTCTCATGCATTTGGCCGCAAAGTAAAAGCACATTTGGAAATTAGCAGAAGAACGATCGCTAAACTTCTCAATGTAACACCTTCTGAAATTATTTTTACTTCTGGAGGTACAGAAGCCGATAACATGGCAATAAGGGGAAGTGTCGATATTTTAAATGTTAAAAATATAATAACATCTCCAATCGAACACCATGCAGTGCTTCATACCATTGAAGAATTGGCCAATGCAAATAAAGTGCAAATGCATTTGCTGGAACCGCTTTCAAATGGACATCTTGATTTATCGCAGTTGGAATCATTGTTAAAATCAAATTCCGATGTCTTGGTTTCATTAATGCACGGAAACAATGAAGTTGGGAATTTACTTGACATCGAATTGGTAAGTAAATTGTGTCGACAATACAATGCTCTTTTTCATTGCGATACAGTGCAAACAATGTCCCATTACCCATTTGATTTCCAAAAAATAGATTTGGATTTTGCAGTTGGTGCAGCCCATAAGTTTAATGGCCCTAAGGGTGTTGGTTTTTTATACTATAACAAACGCAACCGTGTCAAACCCCTAATTACTGGGGGGGCTCAAGAGCGTGAACTAAGAGCTGGTACTGAAAATGTATACGGCATTGTGGGTTTGGCTAAAGCCATGGAAATTTCATACCGCGATTTAGAAAAAAAACAAAAACACATTTCTTCATTAAAAAGCTATTTTATTGATCGAGTTAAATCCGATTTTCCTAAAATTAAATTCAATGGTGACCCTGAGGGATTGAGTTTGTATACCGTGTTAAGTTTGGCTTTTCCACCTGAATTGGCAAGTGATATACTTTTGTTTAGCTTTGATTTAAATGGTATAGCCGTGTCTGGAGGAAGTGCATGCAGTGCTGGCAGCAATGCAGGTTCACATGTCATAAGAGCGATTGGTCAAAATCTTGACCATGCGCCGGTCCGATTCTCTTTCGGTAAATCGAATACATTTGAAGAAGTTGATTATGCTTTGAATTATATTAAACAGTTGTTTGATAATGTAAAATCTTAAAATTGACCAAGAAAATAAATATAGCAATTGACGGTTATTCAAGTTGCGGCAAAGGCACCTTGGCTAAGTTTTTAGCAAAATCGCTTAATTATATTTTTATAGACAGTGGTGCGATGTACAGAGCAGTTACTTTTGCAATGATTCAAGCGGGTATTGGTTTTGACAATGCAATTGAATTAGAAGCCTTGTTGCCTAAACTAAAAATCACATTCAAACACATTCCTGAGGATGATTTTTACCATACCATACTGAATGGTGAAGACATAGAAACTGAAATTAGAAGTATGGCAGTTTCCAATATGGTGAGCCCTGTAAGTAAAATTCAATTGGTAAGGGATTTTTTAGTGAAGCAACAACAAGAAATTGGA
>JGI12421J11937_10000309_pt1 | contig 18520 bp, 12 predicted proteins | sample LakErihyJuly2011_2_FD_11937 | JGI IMG/M metagenome (IMG submission 11937)
CGGCCCGCGCCTCGGCGGGTTCGGGCATCCAGCCGGACCGCTCTTCGGTGGGGCGCAATTGGATGCGTGTCTGTTCTCCGAAGTGGAATCGGTGGGCCGTGGCGAGCAGGCGGTCGTAGCCGGCGTCGAGTCCTAGCTGGATGAAGTAGGCGTTGGAGGATCGAATGAAAGCGCGACGAAAGTCGTAGGGACCCGGCGGTGCGGTGTCCTCGATTTTGATGTTCGCGCGGTTGTAGAGGCCCTTGCCCGGTTTGGAGGGGTTGGCTTCGACAATTTGCACTCGATCGGGGTCCAACCCGTTCTCCAAGGCGGCCAAGGCGGTCACGATCTTGAAAGTCGAACCAGGGGAATAAGCGCCGTCGGTGGCGCGGTTCATTAGGGGTGTCCGCTTCGGGACATCGTAGTAGTTGGTCCACCGGGCCCGGCTGATCCCATCGATCCATTCGCCCGGATCGAAGCTTGGGGCGCTGGCCACGGCCAAGACATCCCCATTGCGGACGTCCAGTACGACCACTGCGCCCCGTTCCTCGCCGCTCACTGCAGACAGCGCTGACTCGGTTGCTTTCTGGACCTCGATGTCGAGGGTGGTGATCAGGTTCTGTCCGGGCACTGGCGCCGTGGTTATGGTCTCTCCGACCCGATACCCATCGCTGTTGACGAGGATGCTCTTGGAGCCCGAAGTGCCTCGGAGGGCGGTGTCGAAGGCTGCTTCCAGACCGGCGGCCCCTCGATAATCCCGCAGGCGGTAGTCGAAGGATTCGCCTTCCTCGCCTTCGAAATCATCCGCGCGAACCAAATACCCCAGTGTGTGTGCGGCCAAAGGTCCCTGCGGATAATGACGGACCGCCTGCAGTTCGATGCTAATTCCCCGGATAGACCAAGATTGCTCGGTTAGAAGCGAGACCTGTTGCGGAGTCAGTTTCTTGAGCACGGCCAGCGGCAGGGCACGACTGTTGGCCCAGTGTCGGTGCAGTTCCGATTCGGTGAGTGTCAGAGGTAGTCCGACCTTGGCGGCGACCCGGGAGACCACATTGCTCAGGACGTTGTAGCGGGCCTGCCTCCAGAGGAGGGTGTTCTCCTCGGGGCGGATCAGGACCCGGGGTTGATCGCGGCGGAGCTTCGACATCATCCGATCCCAAAGTCCGGGGGTAAGAGTATTGGTGCCTCCGCGTGCTGCCACGACCTCGCGGCGCAGTCGTCCGTATTCGCGTGTGAAGTCTCGGCTCAGGGTTTCGAGATACACGTCCAAGCGGTAACGGGGGACATTTCCTACGCATTCACGTCCCTGCCGGTCGAGGATGCGACCCCGGAGGGCGGGAACCCGCACCGACTGAAAACTCTGGGTTTGCAGGGACTGCTCAAAGCGATGGTGGCCGAAGATTTGCACCCGCAGGAGCCCGATAAGCAATAGCACCAGGCCTGCACCCACTACGCCAGCCATCCATCTCAATGGCCGCTCTCCTTTGTTGAACTGGTCGAAGATGAGCATGGTTCAACGCAGGCGAAATTGGCGACCCCGGACGGTTTCTCGATCAGCCCGGAAGCTGGAGGTTGTCAGCGGGCGGTAGTCGAAGCTCCGGTGGAGCAAATCGAATATCCGGAAGAGGACTGGGCAAGCGATGCCATTGAGTAGGCCCAGTATGAGTAGTTGGATAAAAGTGAACCGGCCGGTGACGGGTTGGGATCCGGTGAGGGAAAGGATCCCCAAGGTAAGGAGAGGGACACCGGCCCCGGCTCCCAATCCTATCCAGAACTGAGCAAAACCCTGGTCGCGAAGGATGAGGTGACGCTGCAATTGCAGGGTGAATCCCAACAGAAACAAAGGCATGACACTCATACCCAGGGGTGAGGCGGACAGGGAGTCAGCCCAGAGACCGCTCAAGACGGCCAGGGAAACGGTAATCCCAAAGCCGTGGGTCAAGGCCGCATAGCAAATGAGCGCCGGACTGAGTGCCATCGGGACGGTGAGCCATAGTCGAAGCCCTGAAAACTGGGTCTGGGCGAACACCGACAGCCATGTCACCAGGAAGAGCAGGATTAGGGTGAAGCGGTTCATGGTTGCAACACCCACACCTCTTCGAGTCGGTTGAGATTGGCAGTCAGGCGGACTCGGGCGGTGGTGAATACGTTGCCGTCCTCGTTCCGGGTGTCGACAATGGTCCCAACTGGGAGACCTGCCGGAAAGACCCCGCCTAAGCCGCTGGTGAGCACCACCTGACCGGCCATAATTCCTGGGCAGTTCTGCAGAAGGGTCATTTCCACCAGCCCACCATCGCCTGAAAGGGTTTGCCCCGGTTTGATGATTCCCAGATCGCGGGTCTCCTTGACCACGACCGCCACCCCGCATTCGGCATCACCGACTAAAGCCACCTGGGAGTGACTCAGGCCTGCCTGGCTAATTCGGCCAACGAGGCCCGCGCCGCTCATCACGACTTGGTCGGGTTTCAAGTTATCCCGGGATCCTAGATTGACTTGGATCGTTCTCCACCAGGTTGTTGGGTCTCGCCCCACCACTCGCGCCAGCTTGAGGTGCCAGGGACCGCGTGGGGCCGCTCCGATCGCGCTCCGCAGCCGCTGATTCTCTGCCAGGGCATCCGCCCCCTGCAGAGCTGAGACCCGGAGCTCGGCGTTCTCACGCTCTAGGCGCAAGAGGTTGTCAATCAACGTGGAGCGGGGGAGGACTTGATAACCAGCCCGGTCGAGCAAGTTATCTGCGGCCGCTCGGATGCCGAAGAGAGGCAGAAACGATGCGCCAATAGCCGACTTGACCTGCGTCTGGAGAGAGGCAGGCAAGTTCAGTAGGCTCAGCGTGAGGAGTCCTACGCCGGCCAATGCAAGGTAATGGGTCCGCTTCAGCACGTTCGATCCGGTGACGGACGAACGAACCCCGGGGAGATCAGGTAGTCGTGGAAGAAGCGACTCTTCGGAGGAAGGAAAGTTCCTGCAGCACACGTCCGGTGCCCGTGGCCACGGCGCTCAACGGATCGTCGGCGATGTGGACCGGAAGACCGGTTTCTTGAGAGACCAAGCGGTCGATGTTGCGCAACAGCGCTCCACCGCCGGCCATCATGATGCCCTTGTCTACCAAGTCGGCAGACAATTCCGGCGGGCATCGTTCTAACGTGATGCGGACAGACTCCAAAATACTCGAGAGCGGTTCTTGTAGGGCGGCTCTGATTTCTTCGGACCGGATGAGGACCGTCTTGGGGAGGCCCGCACTGAGGTCGCGGCCCTTCACCTCCATGGTCAATTCCTGGTCCAACGGAAACGCCGACCCGACACGGATCTTGATCTCCTCGGCGGTACGTTCGCCGATCATTAAATTGTGAGCGCGCTTCATGTGCGCGACGATCGTTTCGTCGAATTCATCGCCGCCCACTCGGACGCTGCGACTGAAGACGATGCCTGCCAGCGAGATGATCGCGATCTCGCAGGTACCACCGCCGATGTCGACAATCATGTTGCCTGAGGGTTCGTGAACCGGCAGGCCTACTCCGATAGCCGAAGCCATGGGTTGCTCGATGAGGTACACTTCGCGGGCCCCAGCGTGGGTGGCAGAGTCCTTCACGGCCCGTTTTTCGACCTCGGTGATGCCCGAGGGTACGGCGACGACCACTCGCGGCATGATTAGCTTGCGGTGATGTACCTTTTGAATGAAGTGCCGAAGCATCGCCTCGGTGATCTCAAAGTCGGCGATGACGCCGTCTTTCATGGGTCGGATGGCGACGATGTTGCCGGGGGTTCGGCCGAGCATGCGCTTGGCTTCTTCGCCGACTGCCAAAACATTGGTTGTCCCGGCTTGGATGGCCACCACTGAGGGTTCGCGCAAAACGATTCCCTGATCCCTCACATAAACGAGGGAGTTGGCGGTTCCGAGGTCGATTCCGATATCGTTCGAGAAGAGACCTTTGATCTGCGCAAACATTGAGAAGCCTTTTGGACGAGTCCGAAGGATGGGTGGAAGATCACTGCCCGGTCAAGGTAAATGGGGAGAGACTCGGGCGGGATCAGGTTTTGATCGGCAAGAAGGCTTGGGCTGATTCAGTGCACGGGTTCAATCACCGGCTGACCCAAAGGTGATTAATAGCAATTCAGCGGCCTATTCAGCGATTTTGGATGAACCAATTGTGACGGGCCAAGACGCTACCTATTTCTAGGCGACCCCAGTGGTCAGAGCTTCTCAGAGGGGTTTAAAGACAGGTTTGGCTTTTAAAATCTGAGGTCTAGCGGCCCTCGGTCATGGCCGAGGGGAGGCCAGATTCCCAAGACTTAGGGGTGTTCCAAGGGCGGCCGATGAGCTCATCCTCTGTTCTGCAACCAGAGAGCAGCGCTAGCACTATTCCAGCCAATGCGACCCCTTTCCACCGCTGAGTGAGTGACTTCATGGACGGATCAGTACAGCACCTGATCACCGGCGGCAACAGCGACATCCCCCTGTTTCCAAGTCGGAAGGACATTGGCGACGCAGCGATTGGCTTCCACGGTGACGATCTTGACCTTACCTACCAGCTTATCTCCCCGGCGAACCATCAGCAAACCACCTTCTAAGGCACCGTGCTGAGAGCCGACGTTGAGAACCACAAACTCCCACTTCGGATCCACAGCCAGAACGGCTCCTTTGAGGCCGGGCATGGCAACAACGCGGTTATCGTCTTCGTACTTGGAGAGCTTGTTCTTCAGTGCGGCAACGTTGCGCTGCAAGATGGTTTTTTCGTCGGCCAGCACACCGGTCAACTCTTTGGAGGCCTTCAAGTCGGCCTTCATGGCCAGAATCTGATCAGGCTTGAGGCCTGTGCCGCTCCACTGAGCCAACTGCTCTTGGGCGGCGTTCTTGTCAGCCAGAGTCTTGTTGTAATCAGCGAAGTATTTGTCAGCACGGGCTTGTTGAGTCGTTGCAGTCGATGTGGCCGCTTCTAACTCCTTCTGAGTGGCGGCTAGCTCTGAGCTTTTCTTGTCGGCTGTTGCTGTGGCCGCCTTGGCCTTTTTTTCAGCCTCGGCCTTGGCAGATTCTGAAGCCGCGAGGTTGGTCTGGAGATCGGTGCGCTCCTGAACCAAACCTTCGATCTTGGGTTTGGTGACGGTGAAGCTCAGCGCCAAGCTTCCGATGGCGGCCAGTACGGCAAGGATAAGGGCTACTCGGTACATGAAAGAGAGTTGTTGGGCGGACACTAGGATGGTGCTTGGAAAACTGTCAACGGCCGTGGCTGTTAACCTGACGATTTTGTCGGTTTGCCTGTGACCGGGGCTGTGGGGAGTGTTTTTTTCGCGTTCTCGAACAAAATCGCTTGCGCCGATTGCGATGCGGGTTTTTCGTCCGAAGGAACCCCTGTTGTCAAATAAATGTAACTGGGGTGTTTCAGACCAACCAACCTATGTCGTACCACAACTATCGCCAGTTCCGGGGCACAGTTCTCCGGAGTGCCATCACGGTCGGGCTCGGATCCCAATTGATTACTGTGCCCGCTCTGTGGGCCCAGAACGCTGATCCCGCAACCAAGACCCTCGAGTCTACGGTCATCACCGGATCCCTCCTATCGGGAGCCGAGGCGGAAGGATCTTTATCGGTCACTGCCATCGACATGGCCTCACCGGTCAATGGTGGGTTTGCGAACCTGAGTGACGTGTTTCGCCTCAAGTTACCCCAAATGGGTGGTACCGGAAACCTCAACGAAGGTTACGGCAATGGCGGTTCGGGACAGTCGTTTGTGGGTCTTCGTGGCCTGCCGGGCAATGCGACCTTGTTGCTTGTGGACGGTCGTCGTACTTCGACCTCCGACCTGAACATGATTCCGCAGGCGGCCATTGAGAGCATCGAGGTGCTCAATGACGGCGCCGGCGCCATCTACGGTACGGATGCCGTCGCGGGCGTGGTGAACATCAAGCTCAAGAAGAACTTCCAGGGCACCCAGTTCAGCGCGTTCTACGGCAACACGATGGACAAGGATATTTCCCAGCGCCGTTTTCAGGTCAATTTCGGCACCTCCAACGAGAAGACTCGTGCGTTTTTCTCTGCCGAGTACAATTCTGCCAACGACCTGCTGAGCATCGACCGCGACCGCAGTTTCCCCTCTGGCAGCAACGTTTCGGGTACCTCCAACCCAGGCCTTTTCTTCAATAAGCGCAGCTTCGGCACCCATTCGGTGACCAGCGCTTCGGGAGACGTTCTAAACGTGGCCAATGGCATCGCCCTGCGTTGGACCCCGGCCTTCTCAAACACCCGAGGCCTGACCAACGCCTCGCAAGTTCCGACCTTCACCGGTCCGGTGCCGGCTTCGGTGAGCGTGGGTGGACTCCAATTCCCCATCGTGGTCGCGGGCAACAAGTTTGATCCGAGCGCCTATGTGGATACTTCCAAGGCGACGGCGGCTTCACAGGTCACGGCGGCCCGGACCGCAGCCGAGGCCGCCTTGCGTGGGGTTCTTCCGGCGGGTTCCCAGTTGCGCTATGGCGGCAACGAGAGCCTGGTTCCGGGAACCAGCGCTGGCTTCCCCTACGGCTACTACACCACGGCTTATCGTCCGCACGATCGCTACGGATTCGACACTTCCGTGGCCCATCAACTCTTCGGGGAACACCTCGAGGCGTTTGCTGATGCCTACTACATGAGCAACAAGTCGTCGTACACCTTGGCTCCAGGTCCTCTGGGTGGGTATACGATGTCTTCGGGCAACCACTGGTGGCAGCAGGTTTTCCCGGGCAGCGCTGCGAACGACAAGTTCAACATCACCTATCGCCCGGTTGAAAATGGTCCCCGCATTTACAACGACCTGTACCAGAGCATTCACACGGTGGCGGGCCTCCGCGGTCGCATCGGTGAATCGACCTGGAACTGGGAAACGGCCTTCCTGTACGACCGCACCCAGAACGACACCGTCATCACTGGCGGCGTGCTGACCGACAAGTACCAGGCGGCACTGGACTCTGGTAACGTATCTTCCGCGTTCAATCCGTTCGGTTACACCCCGATCAACGGAACTTCGGCGGTAAATTCAGCGGACGTCCTCAACGGCTTCAAGGGTTCGGCCACCCAGCAGAACGCTTATGTTACCCAGCAGTTCGACGGCTTGGTACGCGGCGAAGTGTTCGACTTGCCTGGTGGGGCTATCCAAGCCTCCCTCGGCGCCCAGACCCGTCGTGATTCCTTGGACATCGCCCCGGACTTCGCTCTTCAGAATGGCTCTGTGGCTCCGTTCAACACGGCTGTCCAGTGGGCTGCTGGCCGTCAGACGGACGCCGTCTACAGTGAGGTTCAGGTGCCTATCTTTGGCAATGATCTCAAGTTCACCGGCATGGAATCCTTCACCGTAGGCACTGCTGTTCGTTATGAGCAGTTCTCCGACGCGGGTGACACCGGTGCTAAGCCGCGCGTGAACTTCCGTTGGCAGCCGATCGAGAAGCAGGTGGTGATCCGCGGATCTTACGGTCAGGGTTTCATCGCTCCGTCACTGGCTTCGATTTATCAACCGGCGGGTGGTCAGGATTTTCCTGAGGTTTACAATCCGATCACTCAGATCCGAACCCAGCCCCAGAATGGCGTCCTCGCCGTCAACAACCCCAACTTGAAGCCCGAACAGGCCGAGAATTGGCTCATTGGAGCGAAGTTCTCCCCGAACTTCCTCAAGGGTTTCACCGTGGGTCTTGACTACTACAAGATCACTCAGGCGGGCATTCCGTTCTCGAGCGAGCAGTACATTGTCAACCAATGGGCCATGAACGGTGGCTCCGGCAATGCCAAGAACCCCTATGGGGCTTCTGCGACTCCGAGCGCGGCCAATCCCCTGGGTGCCCAGGTAGCCGTGGATCCGACGACCGGCGATATCGACCAGATTCGCAACGTGGGTCCGATCAATACGGGGACCCGTTCGACCGACGGACTCGACTTATCGATGACTCAGGAGATCGAGACCTCAATGGGTAAGTTCTTCCTGGCTGGCAATGCCACCAAGGTGCTGTCCATGAATATGGAGAACTTCCCAGGTTCGGCTCCGATCGATTACCTTGGAAGCTTCTGGGCCTCCGGTGCAGCCATGTCTGATGTAGGATTTCCCGAATACCGCGCCACGGCGTCGGTGGCCTGGGAGTACGAGCGTTACTATGCTGCTGTCGCCTGGAACTTCACCTCTGCCTATCGTGAAGATCAGAGCGGACAGAACTACGAGACGATCGATGGGAACGCGCCCGACACTCGTTCGGGTCGAGACTACAACACGATCGACCTCCGCACGCGCTACACCATCCCGAAGGTGGAGGCCAACCTCAGCTTCGGTATCAACAACGTGTTCGACGAGCGCCCGCCGGCCGTTTTCTCGGCCTTCGAGAGCAACGTCGCTCGTCAGTTCGCCGACCTCCGAGGCCGGTTCTACTACCTCGAGTTGAGCAAGAAGTTCTAAACAACTGAACCACCGCACGCGTGGTCAACGGCTAGACAGGGCCGGCCTCATCCCAGAGGCCGGCCTTTTTGCATCTACAGGCTCCTTTCAAGGGACAGGCTCCTTTCAAGGGACAGGCTCCTTTCAAGGGACAGGCTCCTTTCAAGGGACAGGCTCCTTTCAAGGGACAGGCTCCTTGGAAGCTTGAACCCGCGGCGGAGGATCGGGACATTGGGGCAATGCAATGGAGCGCTCGCGATCTGGCCCGTCACATCGATCATACCCTACTCAAGTCAGAGGCGGGGGCGGCAGACGTTGCCAAACTTTGCGCCGAGGCGCTGGAACACGAGTTCTGGAGTGTCTGTGTTCACGGGAGTCGGGTGGCTCAGGCCGCTGCTTTGCTGGAAGGTTCGGAAGTGAAGGTGGCGGCGGTGATCGGATTCCCCCTCGGTGCTATGGACGGTGACGCCAAACGTTATGAGACCGAGGTGGCTATCGATCTCGGGGCTCAGGAAATCGACCTGGTCTTAAATATTGGTCGGCTCAAGGACGGAGATGACCGCGCGGTGTTTCGGGAGATTCGGGATGTGGTGGAGGCTGCTCAGGGTGTATGGGTGAAGGTCATTCTGGAGACATGCCTGCTCTCGGAAGAAGAAAAGATCCGTGCCTGCTCGCTCAGCGTCGAGGCAGGGGCTCGCTTCGTGAAGACTTCCACCGGATTTGGTTCCGGCGGGGCTACCGTCGAGGACGTTCGCTTGATGCGACAGGCTGTGGGTTCGGCTTTCGGCGTTAAAGCAAGTGGCGGCATTCGGGATACAGCTACAGCCTTGGCCATGCTAGAAGCCGGAGCCAATCGTCTGGGCACCAGTTCCGGAGTGGCTATCGTGAACGGACACGCCGCCGCGCTCGGTGGGTACTGACCGGGTTTGGGGGCGATCAGACCCTGCGGGTTAACCGAACTCCCTGCCGGAGTAGGGCTTGGGCGTCTTCGTCGGTTTTGGCCTCGGCGTAGATCCGTAGGATGGGCTCGGTCCCAGAGCCTCGCAGCATTAGCCAGGATCCGTCCTGAGCGATAAACTTCACCCCGTCGTAGGCTTTTACCGTGGCGAGTTTTGACTTCAGCAGGCGGGCCGGGGGGTGTTCTGAGCAGAAGCTCATTAGTGCTGAGCGCTTTTCCAGAGGGAAAGTGGTGTCGATGCGGGCATATCGGTGCGGCCCGAAGTCCTTTTCCAATTCGCGGAGAAGGACTTTCAGGGGTTTGCGCTCCATGGCCAGCATTTCCAATAGCACGAGTCCGGCGGCGATGCCGTCGCGTTCAGGAATATGACCGGGGAAACCAATGCCGCCGCTTTCCTCGAAGCCAAGAAGAACGCCGCCTTTTAGGATCTCGCTGGCGATGTATTTGAAGCCCACGCCCGTCTCGATGAGTTCAAGACCGAGTTGCGCGCACATGTGATCTACCATGGAGGTCGTGGTCAGCGCCTTGACCACCTTTCCGGTCATGCCTCGGTTCTTGACGTAATGCCGGAGCAGAAGGCAGATGATCTGGTGAGTGGTTAGTGGCGCTCCGTTTCCCATCAATCCGCCCACTCGGTCGGCGTCCCCATCGGTGACGAGGCAAAGGTCGTGGGGGTGTTTCTGGAGGAAGGGAATCGATCGAATGTAATTCCGGGCAATGGGCTCGGGGTTGATGCCTGCAAAGCCCGGGTTGTGCTCGGCATTGAGGGTAGTCACACGGCAGGTGGTACCCGCCAAGAGTTCGTCGAAGCAGCCGGCGCCCACCCCGTGCAGGGCCTCATGCGCAAATTTTAACCCAGATGCGGCGATGAGTGGGAAATCGACCAGTTTTTTTAGGGCGGCATAGTGGGCCCCACGGATGTCTCGGACTGAAATCAAACGGGACCGCACTGCTTGAGGTAGAGGGATAGAGCGGACCGGATTCCGGTCGAGAAGTCCTTCCACAGCCTTGCAAATGGCCGGTTCAGCTGAGCCTCCATACCAGGCCTTGAGCTTGAATCCGTTGAAGGCAGCCGGATTGTGGCTGGCCGTCAGCATCACGCCACCAATAGCCTTCTGGCGTTTTACCTCGAAGGATACGCTGGGCGTGGGGGTCGGGCGGTCGGTCAATGTGACGGTGAAGCCGTTGCCGGCCAACACTTCTGCCACCCGGGCTGCGAATTCTGGGGAAAGAAAGCGCCGGTCGTAACCGACGACGGCCCGGTCATTATGAACGTCAGGAACCGGGTTGGCCTGCCAATAATCTGCGGTCGCCTGGGCCACGCGGTCCAGGTTACTAAACGTGAAATCTTCGGCGATGATGGCTCGCCAACCATCGGTCCCAAATTGAATGGCTCCCATAGCTTGTTCCGGCTATGGGAGCCTAAATCGCTACCTGAATCCAGCGTCAAGCAACCACACCGTCACCGGTGTTTGCTATCATCGCAAAGCTTCCACGAAGGGGGCGGGTTTTTCGGGCGATGTTCCGTGTGTGCGCGTAGACGGTGTTCACCGATAAACCCAATTGATCGGCGATATCTTGGCAGGAGACACCGCCGCCCCGCATCGCGGCGATGTTACGCTCCCGGTCGGAAAGCGGGTAGATGCTCTTGAGAGGAGAGGGAGCGCTCTCGACGAGAACATCCCGTGAGAGGCCGATCCGACCATCTAGTAGGGCTTCGATCGCCAAGGACATACGCCGCGACTCCGCGTAGGCGACGGGCGTGCCGCTCTCGATAGTGTTCTGGATTTCGACCCAGTTGGAGATGGTTTCTAGTGGGATGAAGAGCGTTTTCCGTGGCCACTGAACAGCTGCCAACATCCGGAAAACCGGTACGCCCAGAGCTCCGTTGCCAAAGATGCGGAGGATGGCGCCGTCACCCTTGCCCTGAAGAATGAGATCCACCGCCTGTTCGGCGGAATCGGCTTCGTGGACGTTAAGCCCTTGAGCTTGGCACAGTTCCGTCAGAAAAGCCCGAATCTTGGGATCCTGGTCGGCCACAATAGTCTGGAGAACGCGACCGGGGCTGCTGGGGTCGTCGCCCACGGGCTTGATCTGCTCCAAGGTAGCTCGCATGGAGGCCTGCTTCTCCAGATCATTGGTGGCCGGGGTCTCCAATCGGTACAAGCACCCCTTCTGGGAGAGAAGGTATTGGCCGATGCGCCCGACCAGTGGGGCGGTCAGCAACATCTTGCCGCGCTCGCTCCGAGTCGGGTCGGTGGCGTAGCCCTTGAGGCGGAGGCCGGCTTTGGATTCGATAAGCGTCCAACTGTAGAGGCGAACGGTGGCTTCCGAGGAGGTTTCAGGAGATCTGGCGGAGCGGTACATGGAATGTTAGGTTTTGTATAATTAAAATTTTAAAACTTGGCAACCTTTACTTACCCAATAGTAGGGGGTCGGCATTCAGAATTCTCAGGACCCAACGAGGGAATCCGCTGGGAATCGGTCTTCGAAGGTAGGCATCCGATATCGATTTCAGGGTGTTTGAGCGGTCTTGAGAGTTGATCCCGGTGAGTGCCGCTGCCACGTTGATTTCGGTCTCCAGCAAGGAGATCCAGCGGGTGGACAGAAGCATGCGCACCAACCACCTACGACTCACCGGGTACATATTGAGCAAGCACTGTCGCTCTAAGGGGTGTTCCTGCAAAAACCACCGGAGATAAATGGATTGCCCCTGGAGGTCCTTTCCGAGGGTGATTGAGGCGCTGTGCATGGAGATCAAATTCATTCTCATCAAACCGTCTGGATTGCTTCGGTTGCGCTCGTGACGATCGGATGACGTTGGATACGACTATTAAATTACCCAACAAAACTTTGTAACGGAAGATCCACAAAAGCAGTAACGAGCCTCTGGAGTTACAATCAAGTTGACTTCTAAAATCGGTGAAATTGGTGTTCATGTTATTATTTGAGGCGATATCGGGTGCGGTGTGACGGTTTTGATGTATTCTTTTGTGGACATCCCGATCGCAGGTCGGGTGAACTCTTGGTCCCGAAAAGCGGTCAGCTCTGGAGTAGAGAGACGGAGGCGTGTTTTCGTGCGTCTGAGCAATTCGATCGGAAAAACGAATGAAACACCCATTGCCGCACTTCCGGGATCGTATTCCTGCGCCTCTGGATTTGCATTCTCAGCCCGAGCCCTCGGACTCGGGCTCCCTACCGGCCTTGCTCAGATTGAGTTCACTGATACCAATCTTGCGAGGGACTCTCCTGTCGGTCTTTTTGTGCGTAGTTTTGTTGCGACCTGGTCGGGCCGAGCCGGTGGCAGCAGTTCCAATGAGTCGTCCGGTCTCCAAGCCCTATTTGAATTCCCATTGGAGTGAGCGCGACGGTCTTCCGGACGGATCGATCCTAGATTTGCATCAATCACCCGATGGGTTGTTCTGGGTGAGCACCCGATTTGGACTCCGTGCGTTTGATGGGGCTAAATTCTTTGTTCCGGAGGGGCTTGAAAGTCTGAGCAATCAACCCGTTCAGAGGGTCTTTTTTGATGGCAATGGCCAACTGTGGGTCCAAGGCAAAGGGACCCTCTACTGCTTCAAGCCTCGACCGGTGAGTGGCTATCAGAAGGAGGAACTCTCAGCGAGCGATGTGGTGAAGGATGGCAAAAATTGGGTCTGGTGGCAGAACGGCACGGTGATCCGGGGCCGGTTTGGAGGTTTGGAGGCGGTGTTGCCGCCGGGGCCTGTCCCTAATAGAGAATCTNTGAAACTGATGCCGNCCTTGTGGGGGGCTCGCGAGGGCGGTGTCTACCAAGTGGATGATCAGGGAAATCTTTGGCGAGGAACACTGCAAGGATGGGTTCGTATTCCCGGTGCCCTCCCGCCCGAGGCCCGTGTCCGCTGGTGTGAGGTTTTCGAGGATCGGCAGCAGCGGATCTGGATGTCCATCTTAACCCAGTCCGGGGAGGTTCTATTGGTCCGCCGCATTAGCCAACAGTGGCATCCGGCGTTTCCATCCAAGGAGGCGAAAATTCAATTAGCACACTGCTTCCATGAAACCTTGCAGGGGGAACTGTTGATCGGGGCCGAGCACGGGTTGTTGTATCGGTTCTCGGATTCTCGATCCGAGCCGCAGTTATTTCAGATCACTGCCCACCCGGAGCCCATCCAAAGCATCCATGAGGATACCTGGGGAAATTGGTGGGTGGGAGCGAAGGAGTCGGGGCTCCGGCTAATTTGTCGGGATTCCAATGGTCTACTAACCCCGAAGGCACCGGCCACGGCGAACTTACCCGACTTGGTTGAAAACCTGTTGGTTCAGGAAATTCGCGAACGACAAAGTTTCCCCATACGGAGCATCGCTCTAGATTCCCGAGGTCGGTTGTGGGCCGCAGCAGGGGAACACGGTTTATTTGTCCGGGAAGGAGATCATCTGAGCGCTCTTGCGCAAGCACCGGTAGCTCTCCGAGGCGGGACATATGGGGCATATATCAGCGTCTTGGCGCCGTCACCCCGGGGATTGGTGGTTGGTGGGGGTGGCTTGCTAATGATCATCGATGACGAGGGGAGGGGTGTCCCCGGTCACGATCATTCGGGGATGGTGAAATCTGCTTCGGTGAAAGCTCTCGCTGTCGATGATTCCGGTGGAATCTGGGCTGGAACCGATTCAGGAGAATTACTGCACCTGCCTCCGAAAGCGGCCAAACCCGAGGTCATTCCTGTGGAAAACCCAATCTTTGATTTGGCAGTCCAAGCAAATCGGATATGGGTCATTGCGGGACGCCAATTGCGCTGTTGGGACCGCGGGCACTGGGAACCTCTGCCTCTGGAGTTGGAAAGGGTGCAGAATCCGCAGTCGTTGTTTGTGGACCGTCAGGGCCGATTGACGGTCGTTGGGAGCTCTGAAGTGGTTATCTGGAATGGGCGAAAAGTTGCTNATCTCGGCCCCGAACANGGCGTGTTCCCCCAGGCNAGCTCGAAGGTTTTTCAGGATCTCCAGTCGGGCCTTTGGTTGGCGACAGATACCGGGATCTTAGAGCTGAATTCGGCGTGGATCGATCGGGCGTTGGCCCCGGACCGTGGGNATTCACAGTCAACAGAAACGCCGGAGGCCGTGGGGCGCGTGATCCAATTCTCCATCTTGTCTGAGATCCAACTGACCTCGAAACTCAGCGCCGCTCCGTGGGTCTTGCCTTCTGGAGAAGTAGCGTTGCCCTCCAATAAAGGCGTGTTGCTGGTGCGACAGGACGGAGGGGATGCCAGTGAGACCCCCCCAGCCATTCAAAGCGTAGTGATCAACCCTAGTTTGGGCGGAAATTCTAACGACTCCCATGAAAAGACGATGGATTGCATTCCCGAGGGGAGTGATTCGCTGGTGCGCCTCCGGAAAAATCTGGCGGCTACGTTGCAACCGCCTTTAGTTCGCTATTCCATCTTAGAAGATAATCATTCATGGATTCACTTGGGCGTAGCGGACTCCTTTCGCATCATCCCACCTTCAAAAAAACAGTTTTCCCTTCGCATTCAGAATAAACTGCCCGGAGGGGCGTGGGGAGCAACCCATACGACTTGGGTGGAGGTGGATCGATCCTCCAGCATTCCCACCGCATGGCGTGTGGGTATCTTGGGCTCATTCCTTTTGTTGGGGGTACTAGTGGCATGGCAGTCGTATCATTACAGTCTCGAGCGGCGGAGAGTGCATGTTCGGGCTTGGGAAGGAATCCAGGGAGATCGGGTTCGCATCGCCAGGAATTTGCACGATGATCTAGGGAATCGACTGAGCGAGATCCAATTGCTCGTCGAGCAAGTGATCTTCAACCGGGAGATGCAGAAGCAGGTTGATCCGACGATGGATCGAGTCCTTTCCCGGTCAGTGGATGCGACGGAGGCTCTGGATAATCTGGTATGGCTTCTGCGCGATGTGTCGGAACGAGCCGTCGACCTGAGCGGTCACATCGAGCGATTGGCTCGAAATTATCTGAGTGTCTGCTCAGTGGGCTTAGATTTCAAAATCCTCACCGGACACAATATTGAGATCGGTGGGTGGATTCGGCAGTTGCTCATCGCTGCAACTCAAGAGTTGACCCGAAATGCCGTTCGACACGGTCGAGCGACCCAGGTTGGAATTGAATTGAGGATCAGCACGGATTGGATTTGTTATCAAATTGAGGACAATGGCGTTGGGTTCGCCGTCCAATCGGCTCTCGCGTTGGGCCGTGGTTTGTCCAGTCTGATGAGCCGGGTGAGGGACGTTGGTGGCTCGGTTTCCTTGGTTTCCCAGCCAAGCCATTCGGTTATCGTCCTTCGAGTTCCTCGAGTTGTCCGATGAAAGACTTTAAGTTTGAGCCAGCAACGAGTTCGGAGCCCCCAGAAATGCTCTGGAACAAGCCCCGGATTAAGGTGGCTATGGTGGAGGATTCCACTGGTTTTGGTGAAATGCTCGCTGCATGCCTTGAGAACCAGCCGGAGTTCGAGTTCCAGGGCGGAGTTCGAACTGTTCAAGATGCAGTAAAACGACTGCCACTCTGGCAACCGAACATCGTCTTGCTGGACCTGGGGCTTCCCGATGGCACGGGCATCGATGTGCTTCGGGCGTTGAGTCCAACGATGACTCAGAGTGCGTTCATCATCCTTACTGTTTTCGAGGACGATGCCACAATTCGTGAAGCACTGAGCAGCGGTGCCGTGGGATACATGCTCAAGCGCTCGGGTTGGCGGTCGATCGTTGACGGAATTAACCTGGCTGCCGGCGGCGGATCACCGCTGAATGCCCAGATTGCCCGTCGCCTGCTCGAAGTCTGGCGATTCCACGGGGCGCGTGAGCAACCGAAATTTCAAGACCTGCCGGAGTTAACTGCTAAGGAGAACGAGTTGATGCGGCAGATGGCCGCCACCGGCGACTCGGTGAAGCATGTTTCCGAAGCCATGGGACTGACTTATGCGACTGTTCGGACCTACATTCGGCGGATATACGTCAAATTGGGGGTTCACAATCGTTCTCAGGCCGAGAGAAAACTCCTGAGTCTGAACCAGGATCGATCTCAACAGGCTTCGGAATTGCCGCCGTTGGCCGAGTGAGTGAGATTGCCAGCATCCGGATACGAGCACCCTCTTGGGAATTCGTGATGTCTCATGAAATCGAAGGGCTTTTGCTGGATAACGATCCTAAGGAGTTTCGTGGTCGTGCCCCGTTCTGGGCATCCCTTGTTTGTGCAGCTTAGGAATACAAGGCCATAAATTCTCGGCGATACCGGGCCTCTTGAGCTGGGAATTGTTGACGGAGGGTTTCCTTTGAAATAGCCCCGTGCTGGAAGCGGCGCTTTTCGAAAATGGGCATATCCACGCCGAATACCGCCTGGATGCCGCGCCGCACCACTTCACCCTTGAGAGAGTACAGCGTCGGGACGTCGTAGCGGGTGAGTTCGATGAACGGAATGGCTTCACTGACGGCCATCACGCCCCGGCTCATGAGTGGGCTGTAACCCTCGAATCCGTGCCTCCGGGCGGGTGCGTAGGTTCGGACGTAGCCGCGGCTGAGACCGCCGCTGTAGGTGAGCGAGTGCTTGATGCGCCCCACGCCCCAGCCTTCGTGGTAGAGCATCAGGTTGTGGACCACCGAGCGGATGGTTAGCTCGGGGTTTTCTTCGATCGGGTAGTCCTTGAGATTCTCATCACCACCGTCCCCGTCGAAAAGGTGTTTCCAGTCCGGATGCCGCTCACGAATTCCACGGCAAAGGGCCAGAGCCATGGTGCCGCATTCCACGTCGAGTGGTTTGTAATCCTCCAGCACCCGCAGGGTTTCCGACGGATTCAAGGTGCGGGGATCTCCGGAAATCTCTTCCAGAAAGAGCCCGAGTCCGAGTGGCTGCAGGAAGGCGCGCGCCTGGGCCAAATCGGGCCCGTCTCCCAGGTGGAGGGTGAAGGCTTTGAGGCGCGAGAGGCTCATGCCCAACCGTTGCATCTGGAAGTAGGTGGCCAAGAAGACCGCACCGCTGTCGACCCCGCCGGAGAAGGCGACCCCAATGGGTTCCTTCGGATCGATGGAGCCGAGTTGCTTGCCGATTTCGTCGGTCAGAGCCCCGATGTATTGGCGGCCGATGGTGTCGAGGTCAGCCGGCAGTGAATTGGGTAGGGGGTTGAAGTAGCGGGTGTAGACTGGGTCCGGATCCGGGCAGCCGATGAGCTGGATTTCCACCACGTAGTGCGCGGGCACCATGCGTGTGTAGCTCGGATGAAACTGGTCCGCCAAACCCTCGAGTTCCAGTTGGGCGTGGATGCTATCCATGCGGTCGGCCACGATGAGGGCCGGACCCGCGGCGCGTTTGGCCAAGAAGTAACGCATGGGGCGATCGAGGGAGCGAGCCATGCGCACGGTCTTGCCGTCGCGGGCCAAGAGAGCGAAGGAACCGTCGATCTCTGCCACACGGGCTGCATCACCGCTGAGGACCCGTTCAACGGCCTCGGCCTGCGAAACGTTGCGCAGACGGTTCAGCGTGGGATCCAGGAGGTTGACGACGCGTTCAACGTACTCGGGAAGCATGAGCGACACATTGGTTCAAGTCGGGGCGGTGATCAACCGGTCCGTTGGACTTGAGAATATCTGGCAGAGGTTCGTGGAGGCTACTCCAGGACGATTCGCCCCCAATCTTCCGGTCGTCCCTGGACGCCAGGTCGTGGGGACCAAGCCAGTCGGGTGCGATTGATGTTTTCTCCGGGCTGGGCATCGACCTTGTCGCCGTCATAAATCAACACATTGAACCCAGCACCGGAGCCGGACTTGCCTTTCAATCCCAGCTCCCGCAGGGGGATGAGCGCACGGAGGGTGTAGCCAGCGGCAGTGCGCCACGAAAGCAGGCGGGTGCCCGGAGAATGGGTTTCCAGAGGCCCCGGATCGGCGTCGGCATCGCGGGCACCCCGCACCTGACCGGAACGGTCGAAGGGAAAAATACCGGTTTTCCAGCAAGCTAGCGTGTGTTCGGCACCGGCTGAGGGGTCCACACACAGTTCCACCGAATCGCTTCGCCAGTGACCCTTGATATCATTGGTTTCGATGTTGGAAACCACATGGTCATCTCGGACTTGGATTTCCACCCAGAGGTGCTTCCCGTCATGCCCCAATCGGAATTGGCCGCTGCAGTCTGAAGCACCGTCGGAGCGGCCCTGCCAGGATAGCTCGGGCCCGATGGTGGTGGCGGGCAAGGCCATCCAAGCCG
>JGI12421J11937_10000313_pt1 | contig 18489 bp, 19 predicted proteins | sample LakErihyJuly2011_2_FD_11937 | JGI IMG/M metagenome (IMG submission 11937)
TAATTCTATAACCCGTTCCAATAAAAACTCGATTCAAACCACCCCAGCCATTAAAACGCTTGCTGTTAGTGATGCCGTCAGTAGAAATATTTTGTATTTTGTATCCTACCGAAGAATACGGAAGTAAACCCATAGCGGCGCCAAATTTGCCGAGAGGAATACCTAAAGACAAATAATCAAAGGTGGTTCTTTTCGCAACTCCTGTTGCTGAATTTGTTTTTTGATCTGTATATTTACTGCTAGCTCCAACAGTAAACGCAGTCCATGTCAAATTGGCAAGGCCTGCTGGATTTTGTAGATTGATATGAGTACTGTCTTGGGCAATAGACAATCCTGCCATAGCACGATTTTCCATCGTTCCGCTAAATCGCGACTCGCCGATTCCATAAAAAGAATAGGGTGATGAAGTTCCTTCTTGCGAAAAAGAAATAAAGGATAGCAATAAACAGGAACCTAGGATAATTTTTTTAATCATTTTCGATTTTATATTGAAAGAGTTGGTTCAAACTTTCGAGAAGGAAATTTGAATTGGCAAATATGGTATTTTTTAATCGTTTAGCCAAGAAATCTGTGTCTCCACCCGTTAAAATTATTATAAAGTTTGGATACAATACTTTATAATCGGTAATAAAACCGTTAATTTCAGAAACTAAACCATTGACAACGCCAGAATGAATTGATTCTGCTGTTGAATTTCCAATCATATGCTTCGGATTTTCCAAAGTCAACAGTGGCAGTTTTGCGGTGTAATTATGTAGTGCTTCATATCGCAATCGCAATCCAAGGGATATTGATCCGCCAAGATACTGATTATTCTCGTCAATAAAATCATAGGTCACACAAGTTCCCGCATCAATTACTAATCTATTTTGATGAGGAAATCGAAGCGTAGCACCCGCAGCAAGCACTAACCGATCAACCCCTAAAGTATGCGGTGTTTCATATTGGTTATCAAACGGGAATAAGTCAATATGCGAAACAAAATGGATTTTTACTAACGGATCAAATGCAATTAAAATTTGTTTTTCAAAGTCAGAAACCGAAGCAACAACTATGTTAGATACTTTAGTGTGCTTTTTTAAAATGTTTTCAAGGCTAATTTGAAGTTCATCTTTCATAAAAACGACCGTTTCTAAGAGGGTATCACCCTCAAAAACAGCCCCTTTAATTCTGGTATTACCGACATCAATAGTTAGAATCATAATTCATCATTAATGGTGTAAAGGTACGAATTGATTTTTTTTAATATTTGTTTTGGATAAATTAAAAATCATCCTATATTTGCACCCGCAAACAAGTTTAGCAAACTCCTACTAAAATAAGAGAAAATTAAACCTTAAGCACGGTACCTTAGCTCAGATGGTAGAGCAATGGACTGAAAATCCATGTGTCCCTGGTTCGATCCCTGGAGGTACCACGAAACCCACTCAAATGAGTGGGTTTTTTGTTTTATATCGTATGTATCGTTTTCAAACTTTACTGTCCGGAGCGTCCCGAGTTCGCACCCTTACCCTACTTTAGATCAAAGTTGTCATTCCGTAGAAATCTAATTTCTATAGATTCCTACGGAATGACAAATAGTTGTGATTATTTTTTAAGAATTTACAATTTGATCACAGAACTGTGTTTATTTTTCAAAAAAAATAAATTTGATCACAACTTTGTGGTCAAATTTTAAAAAATTATTTTTTGACCACAGAGTCGTGGTTATTTTTTCAAAAAATAAAATTTGACCACAAAATTACCCCCTTGAGTCTCAAAAATTCTTGCCAGATTGTCATTTCACATGAAACTCTAAAAATGACTTCCCCCATTATTACAAATGTACTGTGCAGTACAATCAAAAATCATTACACTGCTGTGCATCTACCATGGGTACCAGTCTATTTTAGGACGAAACAGTATTCCCCGTTAACAAACACTATAAAAAAAATCCATAAAATCAATCAGGTTTGATATATTTGTGAAATTAAATTGAAATTAACTGCAAGCTTTGAATACTAACCAAACAAACCACAAAAATTATGGAACAATTTATTAAAGATACGACAGCAAATCCTGCACCTTTAGGCCTTTTTGGCTTTGGGATGACCACTATTTTATTGAACATTCACAATGCAGGGTTTTTCGAACTCAACGCCATGATTATGGGAATGGGCATCTTTTTTGGTGGTTTGCAGCAAGTTATTGCCGGTATCATGGAATGGAAAAAAGGAAACGGTTTTGCGATGGCGGCATTTACTTCTTATGGGTTCTTTTGGATTTCCTTAGTGGCATTATGGTTGCTTCCTATTATTGGGGTAACAAAACCTGATGGAGCATCAATGGGATTTTATTTAGGAATCTGGGGTTTATTTACCTTGGCTTTTTTCATTGGAACTTTGAACGGCAACACTATTGGTAAACTTATTTTTGGCTCATTAGTAATTCTATTCGCACTACTGTCTGTCGCAAGTTTTACAGGAAGCGAGCAAATTCATACCATTGCAGGTTACGAGGGCATTTTATGTGGTTCGTTTGCATTTTATGAAGCCGCGGCCATAATCATCAATGAAAAATTAGGCAGAACAGTTTTGCCGCTTTAAAAAAAGTTTTGGCACCTTAACAGTAGCATCAAATAATTTAAATGAAACAATCACAATGAGTTACTACAAAATTGAAAATTTAGAACAATACTTCAAACATTACAACAAATCTGTTAGGGAGCCCAGAAAATTTTGGAATAAAATAGCTTCCGAAAACTTTACTTGGTACCAAGAATGCGAAAAAGTGATGGAATTTGATATGGCTGAAGCCAAAATAAAATGGTTTGTAGATGCCAAAGTAAATATTGTCAAGAACTGCATAGACCGTCATCTTGCCAAAAGAGGTGAAAAAACAGCCATCATTTTTGAACCAAACCATCCAAATGAAGAGGCACAGCACATTACGTATAACGAATTGTACTCCAGAGTTTCTAAAATGGCCAATGTTCTTAAAGAACAAGGCATAAATAAAGGAGATCGGGTTTGTATTTATTTGCCCATGATTCCAGAATTAGCCATTTCAGTATTGGCTTGCGCCAGAATTGGCGCCATACATTCGGTGGTTTTTGCAGGATTTTCAGCTTCGGCAGTGGCCGCCAGAATTAATGACAGCGAATGCAAAATGGTTATTACTTCTGATGGCGGATTTAGAGGCGAAAAAACGATTGACTTAAAAGGAATTATTGACGAAGCATTGAAAAATTGTCCTTGTGTTTCAACGGTTTTGGTTGCCAAGAGAGCCCAAACTGCGATAGCTATGAAAGAAGGTCGAGACCAGTGGTTACAGCCATTACTTGATGAAGCTTCGGATAATTGCATTGCCGAGATTATGGATGCAGAAGATCCTTTATTTATTCTGTACACATCCGGCTCAACAGGAAAACCAAAAGGGATGGTTCATACTACGGCTGGCTATATGGTGTACACGGCTTACACTTTCAAAAATGTTTTCAATTATGAAGAAAATGATGTGTTCTGGTGTACTGCTGATATTGGTTGGATTACCGGTCATTCTTATATTTTATATGGTCCATTATTGAACGGTGCAACAACCGTAATGTTTGAAGGTGTTCCATCTTATCCTGATTTTAGTCGTTTTTGGGAAACCATTGAAAAACATAAGGTAACTCAATTTTACACTGCACCAACGGCAATTCGTGCTTTGGCAAAAGAAAAATTAGAATTCGTGCAAAAACATCCGTTAACTTCTTTAAAAGTAATTGGCTCCGTGGGTGAACCCATCAACGAAGAAGCTTGGCATTGGTACAATGACCACGTTGGCGGAAAACGTTGCCCTTTAGTAGATACTTGGTGGCAAACCGAAACTGGCGGAATTATGATTTCACCGCTTGCCTTTGTTACGCCAACAAAACCAACCTATGCTTCATTGCCATTGCCTGGAATTCAACCCGTTTTAATGGATGAAAAACGCAATGAAATTGAAGGAAATCAAGTGACGGGAAGTTTGTGTATCAAATTTCCTTGGCCTGGAATTGCACGAACCATTTGGGGAGACCATCAACGGTATAAAGAAACCTATTTTACTGCCTTTCCAGGAAAATATTTCACCGGTGACGGAGCATTGCGTGATGAAGTTGGTTACTATAGAATTACAGGTCGCGTAGACGACGTTATCATTGTTTCTGGTCACAATCTAGGAACGGCACCCATCGAGGATGCGATAAACGAACATCCAGCAGTTGCCGAAAGTGCCATTGTAGGATTCCCGCATGACGTAAAAGGAAATGCTTTGTACGGTTTTGTAATCCTGAAAGAGTCGGGAGAATCCCGTGACCGAGAGAACTTGACTAAAGAGATTAATCAACACGTTGCAGGCCATATTGGGCCCATTGCCAAATTAGATAAAATACAATTTGTCTCTGGATTGCCAAAAACCCGTTCTGGTAAAATTATGCGTCGTATTCTTCGCAAGATAGCTGAAGGTGATTTTTCTAACTTTGGTGACACCTCAACCCTTTTGAACCCAGAAATTGTGGATGAAATTAAGGACGGAAAATTATAATACTAATTGCATATAAATAGTAAAGGCTGTCCAGAAATAGGCAGCCTTTGCTATTTCATATTTTAAGATTATAGCTTAGTAGTTTTGTAAATTCAACCTCAGCATTTTCAAAATTATTCGCAAAGTTCCCAAAGAAATAAATCCTTTGGGAACTTTGTGTTTTTCTTAATTACCTTTGCAGTAAAATTGCCGTAAATGAATCCACATATCAAAGTTGGCCATCGTGGCGCTTCGGGTTATGAACCTGAAAACACCTTAATTTCTTTTCAAAAAGCTATTGATTTGAAAGTTGACGGCATCGAACTTGATGTGCATTTGAGTTCAGATGGAGCAATAATGGTTATTCACGACGAAACCGTCAACAGAACCACAAATGGAAAAGGATTTGTAAATCAATTTACATCCTTACAATTAATAGATTTGGGAATTCCAACACTAATTGAAGTTTTAGATTTGATAAATCGCAATTGTTTTATCAATATCGAATTGAAAGGAATTGGAACTTTTGAACCAGTTGTTGAACTAATTCAAAACTATATTTCAAATAAAAAATGGAGTTACGATGATTTTTTGGTTTCCAGTTTCGATTGGAAAATGCTGGAAGAAGCTAAACTGTTAAATTCAAAAATTAGAATTGGTGTTTTAACCGACGAATCTATTAAAAAAGCTTTGGCTTTCGCCAAAAAAATAAAAGCCTTTTCCATTCATCCCAATTACAGATTGCTAACAAAAGAAAATGTAGTTTTGGTGCAAGAAAATGGATTCGAAGTTTTCGCTTGGACGGTAAATTCATTTGAAGACATTCAAAAAATAAAATTATGCAATGTAAACGGAATAATTACGGATTTCCCTGATAAGATATAAAACACAACTTTGCCAAAGTTCAAATCTTTATCGAAAATTATTTAAAAAACACTTCTAATTCTAAAACGCTAATTTCATTCAAAAAACACATTTAAAACCTTTCTAATCTGTGAAAATTTGTGAAATCTGTGTCTAAATAAAAAAAATGAACCAAAATTTTGACATCATAATTGTAGGTGGTGGCGCAGCAGGATTTTTCTCGGCAATTAATATTCTAGAAAAAAATCCAAAACTAAAAGTAGCCATTCTCGAACGTGGAAGCGAAGTATTGACCAAAGTCAGAATTTCTGGCGGTGGACGATGCAATGTGACCCACGCCTGTTTTGAACCCAACGAATTAGTAAAGTTTTATCCTCGTGGCGAGAAAGAATTGCGTGGCCCTTTTCATCAATTTAGCTCCGGCGATACCGTGGAATGGTTTAGTAATCACGGAGTGGAACTCAAAATTGAAGACGATGGTCGAATGTTTCCAGTATCAAATTCTTCGCAAACCATCGTCGATTGTTTTCTCCAAGCGACTCAAAAACTCGGAATTGCAGTGTTGACGGGGCAAAGTGTTCAATCTATTTTCAAAAAAGACAACCTCTGGAAAATCGAAACCCAAAAGGAAAATTATATCACCGAAAAATTAGTTCTCGCCACGGGAAGCAACCCGAAAATATGGGAAATGCTGCAAACCTTTGGTCACGCAGTCATTACGCCCGTTCCTTCCTTATTTACTTTCAACATAAAAGATTCTAGAATAAAAGATTTACCCGGTGTTTCAGCGCAAGTTTCAATAAAAGTGAAAGATACGAAACTGACCTCAACCGGTCCTTTATTAATCACGCATTGGGGAATGAGCGGTCCGGCGATTTTGAAATTGTCCGCTTGGGGAGCAAGGATATTATCCGATAAAAATTACCAATTTACTATTTTTGTCAACTGGCTGAATGATGTTGATACAGAGGAAACGGAAAAAATTCTTAAAAATTTGAAACAAGAACACGCTAAAAAAGCAGTTTCTAAGAAATCACCCTTTGATTTTCCAACCCGTTTATGGGAAAGTTTGGTTCTGGCTTCAACTATTTCAGAAGAAGTTAAGTGGGCTGATTTATCGAAAATTCAACTCCAAAATTTGGCAAATCAATTGACGAATTCGAGTTTTCAAGTCAACGGAAAAAGCACTTTTAAAGAAGAATTTGTAACAGCTGGCGGCATTGATCTAAAGGAAATCAATTTTAAAACTATGGAAAGTAAATTGCATACAAACCTATATTTTGCTGGAGAAATTGTAAATATTGATGCGGTTACGGGAGGATTTAACTTTCAAAATGCTTGGACTAGTGGGTTTATTTTGGCGAATGCTATATAATGAAAACTATCGAAAAAAAACGTTGCAAAACTTACCCAAAGTAAATTAAGGGGTAATAAATACAATTATAAAACAATAACAACTAGCCAAAAGAACTACAAGTTCACGTTGCACTATCTTGTTTTTCATTAGACAATACACGAAACTATTGGTAGTTGTACTTAAAAAAAAGTATATTTGTTATGAAAAAGATAATTTTATGTTATTTGAATTCTCCAACCATAGTGTAGAGCAAATAAAAATGCGCTCTATTTCTAAGGAAATAGTTGAATTGGTCATTAAAGAACCTGATAAAATAATTATTGAGGACGACAATCAGCAAATTTTTCAAAAAGTAGTAGAAAATTATCTATATCGGGTTCTTACGAATAACAATAATAGTCCTTTACTTATAAAAACAGTTTACAGGACTTCTAAAATTGCTAAATATTTATAACTATGAAAGTTAAATATGACAAAGAAACTGACATCCTTTATATCACTTTGAGTGACGAACAAATTGAAGAGTCGGATGAAGATAAAAAAGGCTTTATTTTGGATTATTCCAAAACAGGAAACCTTGTGGGCATAGAAATTTTAAATGCTTCCAAATCGTCGATAAATCCTGCTAAAGTAGAATATGAGGTGGCTTAATATAGTGATATTGAATCAAAATAGAAACATTGCACTACCGATTCAACCACCAAATAGTAGCGTTTAAAACCGTCGCGAAACTCACCCAAAGCAAATACGGAATAAATAAATAACCCGCAATTTTATTGATTTTCGCGAATTTCATATAGGTTTCATAAATCATCAACCATAAGATAACAATTTCAATTCCAGCTAGCATTGGGTTTTTCAAACCAAAAAATAAAAAAGACCACAAAGCATTTAACCCTAACTGCAACGCAAAGAAAATCAAAGCATTTTTAACTGCTTCTTTTTCTTGTTCTATTCGATCCCAAACCAGTCCTGCCGCAACTCCCATCATGACATAAAGCATACTCCAAACGGGTGCAAAAATCCAATTGGGTGGATTAAAGCTAGGTTTCACCAAAGTAGGATACCAAGTCATTATTGCAGAGCGAGTCACCGTTCCAGAAAAATATCCCACCACTAAACAAGTGACAACAACAACGAGAATTTTTGAAATCTTATTCATTATAATTTTTTTCCAAAATTAAACAAAACTTTGGCGGATTTAACAAACAAAAGAAATCAGTATCTTTGCCCAAATTTACAATTAATGTTTTCAGAAACCGATTTTATTCCTTCTTCCTACTCCCATTCCATCGAAAAAGGAAATTTCGAATGGAGTTCGCCCAGCAACATTGCTTTGGTGAAATATTGGGGAAAAAAAGACAGTCAGATTCCAGCCAATCCTTCGGTGAGTTTTACTTTGAATAATTGTAAAACAATTACAAAATTGGCTTTCGCCAAAAAACAAAATCAAGATATTTTCTCATTCGACTTGCTTTTTGAAGGAAAACCAAAAGAGGATTTTAAACCAAAAATCCAGCAATTTTTTGAAAGAGTTGAAAAATATTTGCCTTTTTTAAAAGACTATCACTTTACAATTGACACTCAAAACACCTTTCCTCATAGTTCAGGAATTGCTTCATCTGCTTCAGGAATGGCGGCTTTGTCAATGAACTTGATGAGTTTGGAAAAAGCGCTATCCCGAAACTTCGGGACAGAAATGGCCGAAGATTACTTTTATCAAAAAGCTTCCTTCTTGGCACGATTAGGTTCCGGAAGTGCTTGTCGAAGCATAAAAGGAGAAGTTGTTGTTTGGGGCATTCACGATGATATTCAAGGAAGTTCTGATTTATTTGGTGTTGAATTTCCGAATGCTATTCACGATAATTTCAAGAATTTTCAGGACACTATTTTATTAGTTGACAAAGGAGAAAAGCAAGTTTCAAGTTCTGTTGGTCATAATTTAATGAACGGGCATCCTTTTGCCGAAAGGCGATTTGAACAAGCTCACGAAAACTTAGATAAACTAATTGCTGTTTTTGCAAGTGGAAATTTGGACGAATTTATAACCCTCGTCGAAAGCGAAGCCTTGACTTTGCACGCAATGATGATGACATCGATTCCTTATTTTATCTTGATGAAGCCTAATACTTTAGAAATTATTAATCGAATCTGGAAGTATAGAAATGAAACTAAAATACCGGTTTGTTTCACGCTTGACGCTGGAGCTAACGTTCACGTTTTATATCCAAAAAATGTAAAAGAAATCGTTTTGCAATTTATTCAAGACGAATTAGTTGGCTATTGTCAAAATGGTCATTACATTTGTGATGAAATTGGAAAAGGAAGTCAATTGATAATTGATAATTGATAATTGATAATTGATAATTGATAATTGATAATTGATAATTGATAATTGATAATTGATAATTGATAATTGATAATTAAAGAATGGAGAAAAGAAACGTTATCAAAGAAAAATCATTTTTATTTGCAATTGAAATCGTTGGTCTCTATAAAGTTTTAGCCGAAAGAAAAGAGTTTGTTTTATCAAAACAAGTTTTACGTTCTGGGACATCAATTGGAGCGAATATTAGAGAATCAGAGCATGCTCAAAGCAAAGCCGATTTTATACATAAATTATCGATTTCACTTAAAGAAGCTAACGAAACAGAATATTGGTTAGATTTATTATATGAAACGAAATATATAAATCAAATTGAATTTGAAAATATAAAACCTAAAATAATAGAATTATTAAAATTGTTAACTAGCATTATTACTACTTCTAAATCAAAATAATTATTAATTATCCATTGTTAATTATCAATTAAAAAAATGAAAGGACCTTTATTTTACTCAAAAATATTACTCTTTGGAGAATACGGAATTATCCGTGACTCGAAAGGATTATCAATTCCTTACAATTTTTATAATGGTGCTTTAAAAAGAGAGACAAATCCATCAGCCGAAGCCACAAAATCAAACGAAAATTTAAAACGTTTTGTTTCTTACTTAGAAACTTTGCAAAGCGAAAAACCTGAATTAGTTACGTTCGATTTAACCACGTTAAAGAACGATGTCGAAACAGGAATGTATTTTGATTCGAGTATTCCGCAAGGTTACGGCGTGGGAAGTAGCGGCGCATTAGTTGCAGCGATTTATGATAAATATGCTCAAAATAAAATTACAGTTCTAGAGAATTTGACTCGTGAAAAATTGCTAAAACTAAAAAATATTTTCTCCCAAATGGAATCGTTTTTCCACGGAAAAAGTTCCGGATTGGATCCTTTGAACAGTTATTTGAGTATTCCTATTTTAATCAATTCCAAAGATAATATTGAAGCAACCGGAATTCCAACTCAAAGTTTAGACGGTAGCGGAGCTGTTTTCTTGTTGGATTCAGGAATTGTGGGTGAAACTGCTCCGATGGTCAATATTTTTATGGAAAAATTGAAAGATCAAGGTTTTAGAAAAATGTTGAAATCCCAATTCATTAAACATACCGATGCTTGTGTTGAAAACTTCCTTGGCGGTGATGTGAAATCTTTGTTTGCCAATACCAAGAAATTATCGAAGGTGGTTTTGAACAACTTTAAACCTATGATTCCTGAACAGTTTCATGGCATTTGGCAAGAAGGAATTGACTCCAACGATTACTACCTAAAACTATGTGGTTCAGGCGGCGGCGGTTATATTCTAGGTTTTACTCAAAACTTAGAAAAAGCAAAATTAGCTTTGAAAGATTATAAATTAGAAGTTGTTTACCAATTCTAAACATGCTTAGCAGGCAGCACAAAATAACCGTGATGAAATTCATCAGTTTGTTCTCGGTGGTTAGAGGTTACAACATTCCGATCATAGTTTTGGCACAATATCTTTCGGCAATATTCATATTGGCACCCGAAAAAAGAGCCTTGTCCGTTCTACTCGATTTCGATTTATTTATTATTATTTTTGCTTCTTCATTGACCATTGCATCCGGTTATATCATTAATAATTTCTACGATAGTAAGAAAGATTTAATCAATCGCCCCAATAAATCAATGCTTGACCGATTGGTTAGCCAGCAAACAAAATTATATGTTTATTTTTCGCTAAATTTTATCGTTGTTTTTTTGGCGATTTTTGTTTCTTGGCGTGCATTCGTCTATTTTTCTGTTTATATTTTCTTAATTTGGTATTATTCGCATCGCATCAAAAAATACCCCATAATAGGAAATTTGACTGCATCCTTTCTTGCTGTTTTGCCTTTTTTCGCCATTTTTTTGTATTACAAAAATCTTTACGAAGTGATTTTTGGCCACGCGACTTTCTTGTTTTTCTTGCTTTTAATTCGGGAAATGATTAAAGATTTAGAGAATATCACAGGCGATTTGGCCAACGATTACAAGACTATTCCTATTGTTTATGGAGAAGAAGTTTCAAAGAAAATAATTACTGCATTGTCAATCGCCACCATAATTCCGGTGTATGTTTTGATTGAAATTTTCGACGTGGGTTATATGGATATGTATTTTTATTTTTCCTTAATAATATTAATTTTTTTCTTACTTCGCCTCTGGAAATCAACCACTAAAGAACAATTTGTACTACTTCACAATGTATTGAAATTCCTAATTGTTGCAGGCGTTTTTAGCATTATTCTTATCAATCCAAGCGTGTTGTGGCATGGAGAAAAATTGTTACGTTCAATATAATCGTCATTGCGAGGAGTTGCGAGGCAGGTGGCAAAGCAATCAGGAGCTTATCCCGCTATTCGTTTCAATCTTTTGTGCCGAACACCGGCACAAAAGGATTTTCACTTCTATCGGGGCTACGAAACCCTAATCCAAAAACAATCCACTACTACGCAATAATAAACTATCTTTGCGTAAATTATAGAATATTATGAATAACAAGGAAGGCAATAACAAAAAAAGCGGAGGTCGGACAAACAGTTCTAGACCAAACTCAAATAAGCCACAACCTGCGATGCAAAAAAGGGCACAAGGTCCTAAAAAAGTAAAACCAGCCCGAAGTGTTGGGACTAAAGTTGAGATTGCTTCGTCCCTCGCAAAGACAGAGAAAAAACCAAATCAAGCTCCAAAAAGACCTAAAGTAAAAGACGAAATCCGTCTGAACAAATACATCTCTAATTCTGGCGTGTGCTCGCGTCGTGATGCTGATATTTACATTCAATCCGGAAACGTAAAAGTAAACGGAATTCCCGTGATAGAAATGGGTTATATGGTAAAACCCGGTGATGTCGTAAATTTTGACGGAGCCGTTTTAACACCAGAGAAAAAAGTATACATTCTGCTAAACAAACCCAAAAACTTTACAACCGCGCTTGACGAAGGACAAGAAGACCGTAATGTTTTAGAATTGGTAAAGGGTTCAACTACAGCAAAAATTGGAGCCGTAGGAAGAATGGACAAGAATACAACGGGTTTATTGTTGTTTACGAACGATACCGATATGATTCGCAAGTTTACTTTACCCACCAACAAATCATCCAAAATTTACCAAGTTTCTTTAGATAAAAATCTAAAATTTGAAGATTTAGAAAAAATACAAAAAGGATTGGTTCTTGACGGACACCGCGTTTTTGTAGAAGACGTAAGTTATATTGAAGGCGAAGCCAAAAGCGAAATTGGACTTAAATTAAGATCGGCTAACGTTAAAGTGGTTCGTTCTATTTTTGAAAACTTCAGTTATGATGTTTTAAGAATTGACAGAGTTGCTTTTGCAGGTTTAACCAAAAAGAATTTGCCAAGAGGAAACTGGAGATTGCTTACCGAACAAGAGATTATCAATTTGAAAAACGTGTAGTTTTTAGATTATTGTATAGAAAATCCCAAAGAAATTTGGGATTTTTTATGTTTAAAAACTTCGAAATCACTTCCACTTCAATGTCTCCATCAACCTTTGCATATCATTCCTGACATAACTTGCAGCTGGCATTATAGAATCGTAATTGGGTTTTGCATAGAAATAAACCGAGCCTGTGATAAAATGTTTGATGCTATCGGTTACATAAAACTGTGAGTTTGTAGCCGCATTGCCATCAACTTGATAGAACATTCCATACACTTTTTTAGAAGGATTCACATAGGGTTGTTCCAGAATGTCATCTGCTTTTATAACGTGTTCGTAAGTCAGTTTCTGCGCATCGCGCAACAAGTTGTTGATATTATTGTTTACGGGTTTGTAGGTCAAATAAATAGTGGCTTTCATTTTTGGATACAAAATTGTAAATCCACAATCTTTTTCTCCTTTGATAATGGCTTCTGAGTTCATCTCGAATCCAAAAGGGCATTGATTTTCAAAGTTTACGTATTTCGCTTCAGGATAATCCAATCGCAAATAGCTAGCTGGCTTGGGCAAAACATCGTCTTTACAGCTAAACACTGAAATTAATACAATAAAAAGTAAGGGGATTGCAATTTGTTTTTGTCGCATATTGTGTTTATTCAATGGTAACTTTAATTTGTTTTATACGTTTTTTATCCACTATTTCAATAGTGAACACAAAGTTTTCAAAAATAATTTTCTGGTCTTTTTTTGGAAAATTTCCTAAAATTTCGAGTATAAAACCTGCTAGTGTTTCGGCTTCGCCTTTTGCTGTTTCGAACAACTCTTCATCAACATCAATTACTCTGTAAAAATCCTTAAGATTTATTTTCCCTTCAAAAAGATAATTTTTATCGTCTATTTTAGAAAAATTGGTGTCGTCGCCATCAAATTCATCGCTGATATCGCCTACAATTTCTTCGATAATATCTTCTAAAGAAACCAAGCCTGATGTCCCTCCATACTCGTCAACAACAATAGCCAAATGACTTTTCATACTTTGAAAATCCTTGAGCAAATTGTCGATTTTCTTATTCTCGGGAACAAAAAAAGGTTCTCGCAGCAAAGTTTTCCAGTCGAAATCATCTTTATTTATATACGGAAGCAAATCTTTCACAAACAAAACGCCTTCTATTTGGTCAATATTGTCTCGATAAACAGGAATTCTCGAAAATCCATTTTCTACTATTTTAGGATAGATCGTTGCAAATGAATCTTCAATTTCTAAGGCGAAAATATCCATCCTAGGACTCATGACTTGCTTGGCATCTGTGTTCCCGAAACTTACTATTCCTTCCAATATTTTTTGTTCTTCGGTCGACGTTTCTTCTGTGTCAGTAAGTTCCAATGCTTGTGACAATTGATCGACGGAGAAAATTGTTTTTTGTTTCCCTAATTTGTTATGCAAATAAATAGTGAATTTTCGCATTGGTAAACTAATTGGCGAAAGTAATTTATCAAGACCTAAAACAGGATAAGCTACCCATTTTGCAAAATTAATATTGTTTCTGCTGGCATATACTTTTGGTAAAACTTCGCCAAACAGCAAGATTAAAAAAGTGACTACAATGACTTTTAAAATAAATTCAAAAAGATCGGAATGAATAGCCGAAAACAAATTGTGTACTACCTGAAAAAACAAAATAACTATTCCAATAGTAATGAAATTATTCGCGACAAGGAGCGTAGCCTGCAGTTTTTTGGGCTTTTCTAAAAGAGCAGCAATTATTTTTCCTTTCGACGGCTGCTCAAGAATGGCATCGTCAATATCTTTTTGCGATACCGAAAAAAGCGCCACTTCGGCACCTGACACTAATGCGGAACAAAAAAGCAAGACAAAAAGTGCTAAAAAACCAAATACTAAATTAGTATCTACACTATATTGAAGGAATAAACTGGGCTCCGAGTCCAAATTAATTAAGATTTGTTAAACAATCAAAACGGTAAATCATTTATGGGTAAAATATCGTTTTCTGGTTCAAAGTTAGCATTTTTTGTCGGTTGAATTGATTTATTTTCTTTGCTGCCTTCAACGTCTTTTTTGGTTGTAAGAAAAGTAAAATCTATAGCTTGAATTTCGGTAATGTGTTTTGTTATGCCTTCCTCGGTTTGCCATTGACGGGATTTTATTCGGCCTTCGAGATAAATTTTATCCCCTTTAGACAAATATTTTTCACACAATTCTGCTGCTTTGTTGCGTACAACTATATTGTGCCACTCCGTAGAAGTGATTTTTTCGTTGGTTGTTTTATTAATATAGACTTCATTTGTTGCCAAGGAAAATCTTCCAATGCAATTTCCACCATCAAAATAATGCATCTTCACATCCTCACCTAGATACCCTATTAACATCACTTTATTTAATGTTCCGCTCATTTTCTTTATTTTCTAAATTCAAATGTACTGAATTTTGGGTTAGCTCAAAAAATCCTTTTCTATAAAATTATGAATCACAATAGGAAAAGGAAAAGTTTTCATGGTTTCTGAATTTATGGCATTTTTGATTGTTCCATTAACTTTTACTTTCCAAAACTTGATATGTAAATGTTGATGCGATAATTTATGAACAATACTTTCAGGGTTATATTCTAATATACTTTTAATTTTATTTTCTTCGAAAAAATTAGATTGAATTTGCTCTGCAACACAATCAAAATCTTCTACTTTCTCGGTTTCAATTAATGGAAATTCATATAGATTGTGCCAGATTCCTTTTGCTGTTCGTTTTTGAATTATCGTATTCTCATTTTCATCCGAAACCACTAGATAATTAAAAAACCGCTTTCTAACTTTTAACTTCTTGGATTTAATGGGTAATTGATTTACTTTATTTTTTTGCAAAGCAGCGCAACTTTCGTTGAAAACACAAACTACACAATTGGGACTTTTCGGAACACATTGCAATGCCCCAAACTCCATAATGGCTTGATTAAACAAAGCAGGGTTGTCTTTTGGCATCAATTCAAAAGCCACGGCAGCGAATTCTTTTTTGGCGGAAGCCAACGCAATATCCGTTTCTATATCAAAATAGCGCGCCAAAACCCGGAACACATTTCCGTCGACAACAGGAACGGGTTCGTTATAAGAAAAAGAAGCAATCGCCGCAGCTGTATATTCGCCAACACCTTTTAGTTTCAGCAAGTCTTTATAATTGTCAGGAAAAACACCTGATAATTCTGTAGCAATAAATTGTGCGGTTTTATGCAAATTTCGAGCACGAGAATAATAACCCAACCCTTGCCAGAGTTTTAAAACTTGTTCTTCATTGGCTGCAGCCAAATCAAAAACTGTTGGAAAAGCCGTTGTGAAAGACTGGAAATAAGGCGTTCCTTGCGCTACCCTTGTTTGCTGGAGCATAATTTCTGAGAGCCAAATTAAATACGGATTTTCAGTTTTTCGCCACGGCAAATCACGCTTATTTTCTAAATACCATCTTATCAATACGTTGTGAAAATTCATCGTAATATTTTAGTTAGCAAAAGTAAAAGTTTATGTTGTTAAATTTTAATGAATTAGCTTGAATAATTGTTTTTTTAATTCCTATATTTGCAACCTCAAAATTATTATACTATTTATAAATTACGAATAAAATGACAAAAGCAGATATCGTATCAAAAATCTCAGAGAGATTAGGGCTTGAAAAAGGGGATGTTCAAGCAACAGTAGAGACCTTTATGACAGAAGTAAAAAATTCATTAGAATCTGGGGATAATGTTTATTTAAGAGGTTTTGGAAGTTTCATTGTGAAAACAAGAGCTGAAAAAACAGGAAGAAACATTTCGAAAAATACCACTATCAAAATTCCTGCCCACAATATTCCAGCATTTAAACCTGCAAAAGTATTTGTTGAAGGAGTAAAGACAAATAACGAAGCGAAATAAAATATTTATTAATTACAAAATCACCAGATTATGCCAAGTGGTAAAAAAAGGAAACGACATAAGGTAGCAACGCACAAACGCAAAAAAAGAGCGAGAGCTAACCGTCACAAAAAGAAAAAGTAGTTTTAAACTACTTTTTTCTTTTTGACCGTTCATTGAAATTGAGAAAAAGATGAAAAGATGAAAGACAAAAAGATAAAAGATTAAAGAAAATCTATTATCTATTAATCTATTATCTCAAAGTGTTCAACTCCCCGAGGTTAACTACCTATTAAATTATTGTTTAATCCATCCTTACCGAAGTTGGAAGTTAGAAGTTAGAAGTTAGAAGTTTTTTGTAGCTACAAAAATCTGAAATCTGAAATCTGAAATCTGAAATCTGAAAGTCAGGATAAAAATTTACAGATGAATAAAGAATTAATCATTAGATCTAGTTCCGAAGCCGTAGATTTTGCCTTATTAAAAGATGGAAAACTAATTGAATTACATAAAGAAGAAGAAACAAGCAACTTCCAAGTTGGCGATATTTTTATTGCCAAAATAAGAAAACCCGTTGCTGGACTAAATGCAGCTTTTGTAAATGTAGGCTACGAAAAAGACGCCTTTTTGCATTATCACGATTTGGGTCCTAATCTTGCTTCTCAACTGAAATTCATAAAACTTGTAAGTGCAGGTAAATTAAAAGATTCCTCCCTTAAAAACTTTCAGTTTGAAAAAGAGATAGACAAAGATGGTTCGATAACTAGTATCATCAATTCGAATCAATCTATCTTAGTACAAGTCGTTAAAGAACCCATTTCTACAAAAGGACCAAGAATTAGCGCTGAGCTATCCCTTGCCGGTAGATTTATTGTTTTAGTTCCGTTTTCTGACCGTGTTTCTATTTCACAAAAGATAGAAGACAAAAGAGAAAAAGAACGTTTAAAACGATTAGTACAAGCCATCAAACCAAAAGGATTCGGCGTTATTGTTCGCACAGTAGCCGAAGGCAAAACCACCGTAGAATTAGAAAAAGATTTGCAGAACCTCATAGAGAGATGGACTGCAATGTGTAAAAAATTACCAACCGCTCATCATCCGTCCAAGGTATTAGGAGAGCTCAATAGAGCTTCATCAATATTACGAGACGTCTTCAACGATACCTTTAGTGGTATCCAAATAGATGATGAAGAGTTGTACAACCAAACGAAGGACTATTTACAAGAAATAGCCCCTTCGAAAACATCGATTGTTAAGTTTTATCAATCAAAAGACACTCCAATTTTTGAGAAATACAATATAGAGAGACAAATCAAGACCTCCTTTGGACGAACCGTTTCCATGAGTAAAGGTGCTTATCTTATTATCGAACATACCGAAGCTTTGCACGTTATAGATGTCAACAGCGGAAACCGTTCTAATAAAGCATCCAATCAAGAAGACACTGCCATGGAAGTCAATATGATTGCTGCCGCTGAAATCGCAAGACAATTACGTCTTCGTGATATGGGCGGAATCATCGTAATTGATTTTATCGATATGGGCAATTCCGAAAACCGAAATGTCTTATTCAACTTCCTTAGAGAAGAAATGGACGATGATAAAGCCAAGCACAAAATCTTACCGCCGAGTAAGTTTGGATTAGTCCAAATTACCCGACAAAGAGTAAGACCGGAGGTCAATATTAAAACTAGAGAAGAAGATCCAAACAATATTGAAGGCGAAATTGAAGCGCCAATTCAAATCATTGACAAGATCGCCCTAGATCTAGAAAGCACATTAAAAACGAACGCAGATGTTGTGCTCAACGTACATCCATTTGTGGCCGCATACCTTACCAAAGGTTTTCCATCCATACGTTCAAAATGGTTTTTTGAACATAAAAAATGGGTAAAAATCATACCGCGTGATGCTTACACGTATCTAGAATATCATTTCTACGACAAAAAAAAGAATGTTATAATAGATGACTAGTCCTAAATAATCGATACAGATTATTAGACAAAAATAGATAAATTAAACAGCATCAAAAACGTTTTTGATGCTGTTTTTAGTTTTATAGGTTTT
>JGI12421J11937_10000317_pt1 | contig 18474 bp, 17 predicted proteins | sample LakErihyJuly2011_2_FD_11937 | JGI IMG/M metagenome (IMG submission 11937)
TAATTACTTGAAATTTAGACAAATTATTAATTTAAAAATTAAACAATAACCTTGTTTAATTTGAATTTAAGAGATGAAGAGTAGAATAAGGTGAAGTGGTAAGACAAGAGGAAGAGGTAAGACAAGAGGAAGAGTAGACAAGAGGAAGAATAGACAAGAGGAAGAGGTAAGACAAGAGGAAAGAGGAAGAGGTAAGACAAGAGGAAGAGTAGACAAGAGGAAGGATAAGAGGAAGAGTAGACAAGAGGAAGAGAGGATAAAAGGTATGATAAGGGAGATCAACGTATATTCTATAAAAATGATTTTAAATAGATAAAGTATATAGAGAAACACAGATATACGAACTGAACATGGAACGTAATATGGCTATTGCTCGCAACTTCTATTTCAATTTTCTTTTTAATTCTCCTTCTCATCTTCGTGATGAAAATTACAAGTATGTGAAGAAAATTACAAAAGACGAGAATGAGTTGAAAGCTCATATTGAAAAGATCGGAAATAAGATGCAACCTTTTGATCATAAACGTTATACTCAAGTTCAAGAAGATGCGCGTAAAATTTCATCCAATCCTCATCTTTTGCAGGAACTTGTCAAAAAAACTCGTTTTTGCACCAATCCTAAATGCAATCCAGAGATTTGCGGATTTGCTCACTCTATGGAAGAGTACAATACTCCTACTTGTCTTCAAAAAGAGTTTTGTTTGAATCCATCATGCGTGAAAAATCACGGATTTACTAAAGATGAATATGTTGATTATTACGAGATGAAGGTTCCTGAGAAAAAAAAGCATTGTCTTGAGAAGACACAGTTTTGTTGCTTGATGACAGAGAACAAGCCTTGTCATTTCAAATTTTGCGCGTTTGCACATTCATTTTGGGAATACCGTACGATGAATTGTCGCGATGATGCTGAATGTAAAGACAAAGGATGTGTCCGTTACCATTCAAAGGACACTCTATTTGAATACATCCAGAAACAAGGTGTTAAATTACAGCCTTGGATGTTTCGTTCTATTGACATCAACAATCATCTTGAGACGACTGAGCGAAACAATATTCAGAAGCTTAAAGATCAAGAATGGATTGAAAAATATACGATTGAAATAAAAAAACTAGAAGAGAATGGATGGAAAGATGAAGACATTGATCTGTCTAGTCTAAACTTTTCTAGTCTAAACATTAATGATAATGATGAGGAAGATGAAGATGACCTTATTATTACAATTAACGGAAAATCTTCTATCTCACTCAGTTCAATTATGAAAGATGAATTCTTAAACGAAATGGAAGAAGACGACGACAAAGAAGACGAAGAAGACGACAAAGAAGAATGTGAAAATGATTCACTTAACTTTGATGACGAAGAAAAAGTTATGAGAGTTGCATGTGATCTTGGGTTGTCATTTGAAGAAGTATATGAAATGATAACCCAAGATAGAAAAGATGTGTTATTCAAGTGGCACAGCAATTATTTGAAATGGGAAAATGATTTTGTGTAAATTACTAAGTGTAAGTTGAAAATATATAAATTAAAGGGTATCACCCTATTAATTTAAACTTGATAGAATAAACTTTGGTCTAACACTTGGCCTCACACTTGGTCTAACACTTGGTCTAACACTTGGTCTAACACTTGGTCTCATACTTGGTCAGATACTTGGTCTAACACTTGGTCTAACACTTGGTCTCATACTTGGTCAGATACTTTGGTCAGATACTTGGTCAGATACTTGGACTTGTTGAATGAAGTCTATAAAATTGATTTTTATGTTAAAAATACTTTTATAGATCAGTAATTAAGCAAACAATGTCGTTTGATAAACTGTTCCAGAGCTTCCAGTACACGTCCAATTCTAAAAAAATCCTTCGTGGTGCTAATGCAGTCAAAGAAGCGATTGAAGATATGGAACTTGAGTCTGTTTACACAAAAAACCAATATCCGAAAAATTTGGGTTTATTTGAAAAGAAAATCTTTAAAGATGAAGATGATATTAGATCTTTTAAAACTTTTCTATTTCATCTTTACCCAAATTTGTTCTTTATGATTAAACCAGTCAATGAAGATAAAATTGGTATTAAACTATGTAAACGCGTCGAAAATGTAAAATGTTTTATTGAAACAATTTACATTTTCAATGACGATATCTCAACTGAGAGCGTTACAAGCGAAAGTTCAAATGAAAATTCAATCTTTGAAAGCGATAATAAGAGTGTTACAAGTGATTCTAGTACTGAATCATATAAAACAATATACGCAAAAGAAAGTATGTATACATACGGCAAATCTGAAAAGATTATAAAACAAGAAAAAGAAGCCAAGATTCAACAAGCCAAGATTAAGACCCAAGAGAAGGACGCTCAAGAAAAAGAAGCTCAAGAGAAGGACGATCAATTCAAGTATAAAAAGCAGTGTGCTTTTTTTCAAACAAAGAACGGTTGTTACAAAGGATCAGAATGTACTTTTAAACATTAATTATAAAATGGGTTACCACTTTATAAATAGACTTGCTTTATTTTTTGTTGTTAATAAGATAAAAAAATCCCATAGTTAATAATAATACTAATATAACTATTAATATTAGCATTATATAATCATCATCTTTAGATTTTTTTGGATGATACAAAGAGTTGATCATATTATATTTAATTTCAGGTAAATACGTGATAGCTTGTCTTCCTTTAAGGTATCCATTATTACAATCATTAATTTTTTTAACACCAGGAAAAAATAAGAAGAGTTTATTACATGGATATGTATGAACTATTTTATTAAGTTCATATACACCTTTATCATGTTCTAATTCTGTATAAATTTGTCCAGCTGTTTTATTATATTTCTTTGGATTTTTTTGAAAAAATATGTTTTCAATATAAGCTACCAATATATTTTTATTTTCTTTATTCAATGGAATTTTCCAGATAGTAGGATACTGGTCTGTAAATAATAAGTCAGTTTCTCCCTTGATATTAACGATAGATTGACCAGTAGCCCAATAAAAGGTATCAAATAGATCAAATTTAATTACAATGTATAGACATAATAAAGAGTATAGAATTAAATTTCCTTGATTAAATTTTAATTCTACACTAGGATCTAATTTTTTTAAAATATTATTTATAACACCACTATCAAAAATATTTGAAAGATAAATGAATATAATTTTAGACATATCCGAAGACTCATTATTTTCTGTTTTAACTGCAAATGTTTTTGCCTGAGTATAAAGTCCTTTTATCATTAATCTGGCAAAGTACCATAATTTATAAAATCTAATTTTATCTTGTAAATAAACAGGATTTGTATTTAATTCTTTAACTGAAACACCATTTTCCCATCCATCAGGGAAGCTAATAATTGGGAAATTTGCAATAGTTGGGTTGATCATATAAGAATTTATTTCTTGTAATTCTTTGTTTTCCCAGTCAGTATATATTTGCCAATCATTATCATTTTTTGATAATTGATCTATTAAAGTAATAAATACACCAAGAACTATATTACAGTGAGTTGGTCTACCCAACATTTCACGAATAAATCCATTATCAGTACTTACGACATTAGATTTTTTAAGTTTGTTTTTAATCTGTGTTTCATTTAATTGACTTATAGGAGTTACTTTATCAACTCCCATGATACAATAATGCATTAGATTATTTTTGACTAAACTTTCACTACATGCCCCATAATTAACAAAACACCAATCTACAAAAGATTTCATTTTATCTACATTTTTAAGAGTTGCAAAATGTAAAATGACGCCTCCTTGTGAAGTAAATATATTAGGTCCATAACTATTTAAACAGAAAATAGTTCCATCAGCAGTTCCTTGATATTTTTTCATTACACCATTTCTTTGCAAATTATATGCATCATAAAGAGATTGACAAGTTATATTTTGATTAAAAAATTTTTTATATGGCTCAGGTGAAGCAGTTGTTAAATTTGTTACATCAACACAAGCCATTGTTTTTATTAATTCTTCTGTTACATAATCAGCAGATTCATTAAAAGAAAACATTAATGAAGAAATACTTTTACTGTAATCTATAAATAAATTAGTACCAAACTCTTCACTTGTAAAAGTCGAAGGATCTTTAGCAATTCCAGTATTAGGATCTTTAATCATATTCATACAAAATTGTGGACATAAAAATCTTGTGAAAGCATCATCTAATCCATCAAGTGGTCCAAAATTTAATTGTAAAACCATTGAACGTATGATTTTACCATTTTTATCTACAAAAGTTATACCTAAAGCAGTATGATAAATATTTATAACTGGTATTATATCTAAAACTGGATTAGCACTATCTTCTAATGATTCGCTAAGCATAAAAAAATTAATTTTATCAATATTATTCTTATGTTTATCTAAAAAATCTTGAATTTCTTTATATCTTTCCGAGTCTAATTGAGTAGATTGAAACATGCCCTGATTTAAAACACCAATTGAAACATTATTACATGCTTTACATCTATCTTCGTAACTATTATAATCATCATTTGTATAAGATAACCCGATATCATAATTAACAAATTTCGTAATATCACCTGCTTCACCCATTAGATATTTAAACAATTTTTTTACTTCAGGCAAAAAAGTATTGACATCTTTTAACATGCTAGACATATTTTATCTTAATTAAGATAAAATGAGTAATTGTAAGTTTGTAAAAATAGTTCCTAACACTGATCCGATGATGTGTACAGATCACTATTCTATCGGGTCATTTACACAGGGAATTTTTGATTCTTCGTCTTTAGATCTTAAAAGAAAGATTGAAATTGTAGATTGGTTAGATAAAAATAAAGGTATTATAGCAAGTATTGAATGTTTTTTATTAAAGCATCCTTTATTTGATATACCTTTACCATTATATCCAATGTTTGGATTTGTACATCATTCTCAGATAGGTTTTATTTTTAAAGATAAAGATGGTAAGCATATAAGACATTTCTGTTTACAGTTACAAAATGGATGGTGGCCTCCTGTATCTTCTACGGTACCTTTTAATTTAGCACAGCCATGTAAAATAGTTAATCCAGATGGTACTAGTAGGATTGAAACTAATTTATTAGATCAAACTTCTATTTTTGGAAATTTTTTAGAACCTGAAAATTATATGGCAGAAAATATAATTGAAATGAATAAATATACAAATTTTAAAGGCATTTATTTAAATTTTTTAAATGGAAAAGTAAACTTTAATTTTTTACTTGAAAGTTATCGTGTATGGAGATTACAAAATACTGATATTGAACATAAACCTGATTTAATTGAAGAATTTAATTTTTTAACAGATTATGGACAAGAAACAAGTAAATTAAAAGGTACAGGTGATGGTAAACTATTCGTTTTAAATACATTTTCTCCTGCTTACTGGTCTATAAATGAAGGCACTATCTTACATTTTGCAACTCTTAACGGAAATAGTGATAATTTCAAATCTTTTATAGAATGGACTTTTAATAATTTACAATGTTACGATAATCCTCGTCAACATAATAGAGGCTATGCTAGAACTTATAATACTTTATCTACATCAGCTTTAAGTTTAGACTGGGCTATAAAAAATGTTGATGGCATTGAAACAAGTCAATTAGTTAATTGTCTTAGACCAATAGGTGAAAATAAAGCGATCTGGTTAACTACTAATGATAATTGGGATCCAAATGGTATAGAAGAAAAAGAGTATGAAAAAATAATGGAAGCAATATCTTCTTGTAAAAATTTAGGCCAATTGACTGTTTTAAAAGATGACCAGTTTAAATACGATTATTCTTCATGTGCATTGGTCCCAACTGCTAGTAATTATAATTGTGAGACGTATACCTCAATGGTTATTTCAATGATTCTAAATACTGATACGTTTGATAATGTTGATAGAAAATTTGATTTTAATTTTCCTGGTGCTAATTCTAATGGAACTATATCTGATACAGACTATACGCTATCAGATAATTTATTGCGTATGTATGCTGGTTATTGGCCTGTTGCTATATATGAAGATGGATACGAAAATGGTATATTTGAAAGCGAATTCAATAATAGCAATGATCCTAATATTATAGCAGATAGAGCTGAATATGCTAAACAATCTATGATTTTTCAATATCTTTTTACTGGATTAAATATAGAGTCAGCTGATGTTACAGGAAATCCAGTATTAAAAGTCTTAAGTGAATTATTTACACTACCCATGATTCGAACAATAACAGGAATATTTCCTAAATCATCGTCTACAATTGCACCAATTCTTAATAATATGATGTATTGTATATTTCTATATGAATTTTTGAAAGTAGAAACAGTATATTTAAGTGGCTATAAATGTAATAACATTAATAAAACAGGTAGTTTTGATCTTTATAAATTTTATGATTGTGAACCAGCTTTTTATAAATTTAAAATCGGTACATCAACTAAAAGAGGTGTAGCTAATAGTAAGTTATTACTAGCTGTATTAAAATGGATNACACAAGGAAGAACTGACTTATTAAATAATTTTAAAATATTCAAAGATTCAAATCTAACAACTGAACAAAAACAAAAAATTAGTGATATTGAGACTAAATTTAATAAAGCTGATACAGATCTTAATAATCTAATTAATTTTAAACCAAATGAAGACTGTGATACAGTGTATCCTACCGAAGAATGTGGTAAATACACTAACCCGTTGTCATATAGTAAGTGTGAATTTACAAACATGCAAAATAAAATTTGTGCTTCAAGAAATGAAATTTCAAAAATTTCATATGCTACAGGTGCTGTAACTAATACAGTAGATGCTCTTCTAGAAGTCATAAAAAATAGAGATATTACAGTTCCTTTACTAAAAGAACTAAGTAACTTTGTTTTTGAAAAAGCAGATATTTTTGCCAATGTTATAGGAGGAAATATGTTAAGATTTACAACATGGTGTCACCAAAATTATGAATTGAATCCAAATATCATGATAAGTAAATATGCTAATACAAATGGTACGATAGGAAATCTAATACGTAGACCTGATGGAATATGTAAAGATTTTGGTATATGTTCTTTATCAAACGCAAAATTGCCTACTATTAATAAAGTTTCTACCAATTTTAAAATAAAAACATTATATACAACAGTTAATCTTACAAATCCTTTTCCTCCAAAAGATAACAATTTCACAATTTTAGTAATTGTATTCATTTTATTATTTTTAGCTTTATGGATATTCTTAGGATATAAAACTAAATAATTTATATTTAAATTAATATAAATTATAACTTTTGTTTTTTAATTTTAGGTTTAACTTCTTTTACATTTTTTTTAAATAAATCGTCTACAACAACACGTGTAATATTAGAATCCCATATTCCATCTACTAATCCATTCTCAATACATTCATCAGAATTCCACCAAATATCATGTTTTAACACAGTCTTAATTTTCTTTTCTGTCATTGTAGTATGTTCAGTATATAATTTATACAATAAATCCATAAACTTTTTATCATTATCAAAATCATCTTTAATTTCCTCATATTTTCCATGAAATCCAGAAGAAAGTTGATGTACAAGCATAAATGAATGTTTCGTAATATACCTTTTATGACAAACCATTGAAATTATAGTTGAAGCAGATGCAGCAGCGCCTGTTATAATAGATACAATAGGTACACGTGAGTTTTTAATAACGTCTACTACACCAAATGCTGATAATAAATCTCCTCCTTGACTATTAATATGTAAGAAAATTGAAGGAGGAGGTGTATCATATTCAATCGAATATTTAAGTAACTCTTTGTTAAGATCATTAATTTTTCGACTTAAATCAAGACATGTAACATCACTTACTTCGCTATAAAAATATATATGATTTTTTTCTTTTTCAATCGTTTCAGGTGCACCCATCAATGCTTTTAATTTTTCTAATGGATCTTCATAGTCATTCTCTAATTGTAAATGTTTATTTTTACGTTTTTTTATACAAAACATTTTATTAGTATTTTTGTATTTAGATTAATATTCTACTTGATATTTTTTATCTAATTTTGTTACATTTACTTCAGGATGATAACGTCTTGAGAGTCCGCTTAAACGAGAGACCGCATGATCATTCATGTAATCGTAATAAGGTATGATATAATGTCGAAATATATCACGTACATTTTTACACGAGTTAGTCATCTTTTTTCGTCCAATACATTCTAATACGTGATACCATCCATCTTTTTCCCCAATAACATGTTTTTTTAGATAATAGAGTCTTGATCCTGAACAATAACGTTCTAATCTCTTTATTGTTTTACGAGTTCGTGTCGGATAAAAATAGATTAAATCCATTTTTTAATATAATTTAAATTTTATTTTTTAGATTAATATTCTATCAAATGTATCCATTTTATGTTTTAATAAATGTGAAAGATCTTCATTGACAAGTTTAGGATCATGTTTGTACCTTATATCCATCAGCTTATTTTCATCATATTCAATTACAGATTTTAGTTTATAATTTTCATTCATTTTTTTAGGAATAATAAGAGTGCATAAAAAATTTAAAGCCAATGGTACACTTGCTGACATTATATTCCCTTCTTTATGATCTTTATTATGATAAGATACAAATACATATTTAGATACTTTTAAAATTTCAATCATTTCTTCTGTATTTAAATTACATTTTTCAATTAAACGATCAATAAAAATACAATTTAATTTCAACTCTTTAACATACTCAGAATTTATCATATCTCTAGCTGTCCCTCCAATAAATACAATATTATTTTGACCTATTTTTTTCTTAGTAGTAATATCCATTTGTCGATATACAGGCAATACCCAATCTAATGCAGGTCTAGATGAAAAATATCGAGTCCCAATATGGGTTTTAATATGTTCAGTTCTATTTAATTGAGAATGATCAATTGATACAACATTATCTCTAGTCCATAATTTATCAAATAAAGGATCGTCATCTGTCAATAAAATAACCTTTAAATAACTGTTATCAGGTTTATAGGATGAAATATGTAGAAATGTAAAAACATTTGGAAATTTTTTTATATAAAAATCTAACCAACCCATATTATTCTTTGTTTCTGTATAGATATCTAATTTTATTTTACGTATAGAACAGTATTCAATTACATAACCAAACATTTCATAATGAAACGAAAAACTATTAAAAATAGCTATAGAATTAAGATGAAAAAATGTAGTTCTAATATCTTTATTTAAATATGGCAAAATTCTGTAACTTGGTTGATGTATACCAAAAAAATTATCTAAAATATTTTCTTTATAATCTGTATCATGAATAGCAAATTGAATTGTATCTTCATCATCTCCAACATTTAATCCTAATTTTATACATCCAATTGTAAAATAAACATCCTCAGCATCTGTCTCAATTTTATTTGAATTTTTTACAGTTGGTTCAGGTGGATAGGTTTCAATTATACGTATCATATCTAAACGATTTCTAAGAGATAATCCTCCATTAAAATTTTTATATTTAGGATGGATATTCTCTCTTAAAAGTTCATCCCATTCGTGAGAAATATTTCCACCAATATAACTTTTATTTAAACTGATAAAGTAATCTAGATTTTTTTTATTTTTTTTATCATTATTAATCCATGTATCTGTTTGTATCGTTAATACATATTTTCCTTTTAGATACATCCATAAATCCATCCTTTTCATAAAATCATTGTATTCATTCGAATTTTTCATATTATCAACAGGTAAAGGATATAATTCTACTTTATATTTTAAAGTTCTTAATTCATTTTTCCAGTGTTCAAAACTGCTTTTCCCACAAAAAAAGACATAGTTCATTTTACCTAATACATCTTGGTATTGCTTTAATAAATCGTATATATATATAATACGCCTTGGTTCAACAAGAAGAATTGTATTCATAAATAGTTAAATTAATATTTATATATTTAAATTAAACATAAAGTATAAATATGCCAAAACGATCAAATGATGATAAGGATGATAAGGATAATTTTACCAAAAAAAGGTGTTTAAAAAAAAATGAAGAGGAACACGACGATGAAGAGGAACACGATGACGAAGAGGAACACGACGATGAAGAGGAACACGACGATGAAGAGGATTACAATGACTGTGAAGAAGACAGTAATAACTATGAAGAGTCTATAGATTGGTTTTATAATGATTTTGATAATGTTTCTAAACCTTCTGAAATTGTTATAATTAAAAAAGATATTAAAACTATTAAAGATTTGATTGAAATTGGTAAACAATATGACCATACTAAAACATATAATATTGATGTAAAAATACTATATGATTTAATTAAACCTTTAACCTCATTAGATAACATGATAGGGATGAACACAATTAAAGATAATATAGTTGATCATATTCTTTTTAAAGTACAGGATTTTGATCAATTTAATCAAGCAATGATGCATACAGTTATAGAAGGACCTCCTGGTACAGGAAAAACAGAAGTTGCAAGAATAATTGGTCAGATTTATTTAGCAATGGGTATCTTAAGAAATAATAAATTTGTTAAAGCAACTCGTAGTCAGCTTATTGCTGGTTATTTAGGCCAAACAGCTATATCAACTCAAAAAATAATTGATTCTGCATCAGGAGGAGTTTTATTTATTGATGAAGTTTACTCATTAGGAAATTCTGAAAAACGAGATTCATTTTCAAAAGAGTGCATTGATACAATCAATGAGAACTTAACAATGAAAAAAACAGATTTTATTTGTATTATTGCAGGATATAAAGATGATATAGAATCTTGTTTTTTTTCTTATAATACAGGTTTAGAAAGACGTTTCCCAATAAGATTTCATATAGATAGTTACAATGCATCTGAACTATTTTCTATTTTTAAGAAAAAGATATTAGATGTAGGATGGCTATTGGATGATAAAGTTAATGTATCTTTCTTTGAAAAAAATCATGAAGATTTTAAATTTTTTGGAGGAGATATCGAACTTTTTTTCAATAGTTGTAAACGTTGTCATTCACGACGTATTTTTGAATCAGGTGATACAAAAAAAATGTTAAGATTTTCAGATATTGAAAAAGGATTCGAATCTTTTATGAATCATAGAAAAGATAAAAAAGAAGAAAAATCTACATTTTGGAAATCAATGTATATATAAACATAATTAAAATGAACTCTTCATAGATGTTATTTTAATTTTATGATGAGAAATAGGCGTTTTAAATATACTTTATTTAATTTAGTATTATGAAATTAGACACGATTGTCTACATCGATAACATGTTTTTTCCTTTTTCTTATCATATAATAATAAATGCTCAATATCATTCTCATGTTTTTTGATTAACTTTATATTCTCTTTGTTTTTTATAGGATCATTTGAATGAAATATCTTCTTCAATGCTCCTATAGCTACTACCTTTTTATGAAGGTAGGAACTTACATTACAGTTATTTTGTAAGTCGATTACCATATCATGATAAACCGGATATAAATTATTAATTTTAGGAGATGAATATTTTTTTGTAATAATTTTAATAATTGAATCAATATGATTTTTCTCTAAATCAGTATATTCATCTTCTAATTCACACATCTTATAGATTTATTTTAATAATAGAAATATTAAACATTTTAAATTAAAGAGAAATATCTTTAATTTAATTAACTAATTTATTAATTTCTTTGATCCAATCACTTATAACTTCTGGTTCTTTATAAATATCTTTATTTCCGTTTAATTCTAGACTTTGACACATATTTTCAACATAGACATTATGATATGAATGACAGCTATCTAAATAATCTAATGAAATCATTTCTTCTCCTGAACGTGATCGTTTATGAATACGTTCATAACAGATAGATGGATCAGTACGTAAATAGATACAGTGATGAATAGGAATAGGAAAATCAGAAGCAAATTCTTCAAACCATTGTAAATAGATTTGATATTCTACATCTTCAATTTTACCTTGATCATATAACATTTTTGCAAAAATATATTTATCAGTATACAAACTACGTTCAGTAATTATAGTAATATTTTCATCTCCAGCTTCTCTTACAATTTTTCGTAAAATAGATAGTCGAGAAATATAAGCCATCATCTGAAATGAAAACGAATATTTGTTTTGGTTATTATAAAATTTTTCAAGAATAGTTTTACCATCTTTATCTTTTATATTTTCCCATTGTTTAACTGGTTCATCAGCAAAAATGACATTACTTGAATTTTTATAATAAGATTTTAAAGCATCTAAAAGAGTGCTTTTACCAGAACCAATATTACCATCAATTGATAAGATAGTAAAAGTCATTTTTGTTTTATTTTTATTTATTTTTTATTAATCAATTTTACACAATTTAAATTGTTTAAAATAATATTTAACTTTTTACACCTTTGGACATTTAAAACGCCGATTTTAGCATTAAAAAATTTAAATGACCTCAATAAAGAGTTCATTTTATCCATTGGTTGACATTGAAGTCAGTAAAATCAACTTATATACTACCTTTTGATTACTCTCGAAAGAGTAAAGGATAGTAATGTATTAACCTCGGATAAATTCCGTTGGTCGTTTGTTTTTGTTATAAATCATGTGCTTCACGATTCCTAACATGTTGAGACAACTGTTCTTGTCTCGGGTAAAGAAACGATACGATTGAAACATTGATTTAGGTTCGTCTTCAGGACTACCAATGTGTTCTTCCTTATCGTTTCTGCAATGAGTACATCCCAATAAACGAAATTTCTTACTTCCATCTATGGTGATATTACTAATGTCCTTCCAACAATGACAACACTTTTTACTAGTGTTATACTCATCCAGAAGGAGCGTGGTATACCGTTTTTTTACTAATCGTTTGAGTCCTACTCCCATCGTTGAAGCACCCTTGATACACGATCCCTGTTTGGCACTCCAATCACCTATGCATACTACAATTTCTTCCTTGTTTCCAAACTGGGTTTCTATACGTTGCAAAAACTTGTCTTCACTCTTCTGACGATAGACCTTGGTTCGCCAGTTGATTTTGCGATTAAGTTCCGCTTCATAATAGGACTTTACTTTCAGGTTAACTTCATGTTTCTTCTTGATATAGTCCTTAAATAATTGGATGATAACCGTGTTAGATGAATAGGCACTTAGTTCGGTTTCACATTCAATAATATCAGGACAACTCGCATTGAGTTGATGGTTCAAGACACTTCGTTTTTTATTGGTTAATTTGATACGACGATTACGTTTTGCTAAACTCTCTGTATCACGTTGCTTACAAGAATACTTTAATTCATTACCCTCGTCATCCATCATATACAACAGGTACAACTTGCCTGGATCGGCAGTAATGATTTTCTTTGTTTTTATAATTTCCAATTGTTCTGGTGAGCAGTCATCGATATAAGGTATACTGGTATCTACTTCCTTAACCTTGGAACCATATTTTTTATCTACTAAGGTTTTGTGCTTGAACAACAAGGATACTCCTACGCCATCCGTTTGTAACGTATAGTTAAATACATAGTCCTTGGAGGTAAAGACTTTCTTGTTCATCTTGAAATGGGTTAACCATACTTGTTCTTGGTTTTCGGATACCTTCTTGAGTAGATTGCCTTTGGATCCTTTTTCTGCAAAAAGGTTAATGAGTGTAGCAGTATCCAGAGTGATATACTTGGGAATACATGAACTACGTAAGGATAAAGGTTGAAACAACTTGATGATTTGACTATTTAACTCCTTTGCTTCTGTTGGAGAAGCATCTACCAACTTAGAACGAATTGAGGCATTGAATGATTCGTAGCATTGGTTCATGTAGATGGAATGAGCGATATAGCGGAATGGTTGGACCTGACAGTCATAAGGAATGGTCTTGGTGATGTTATCAGGGTATAACTTGGAACGATACTCATTATACCAATTACGTAGACAAGGAGGTATATCTTCAGGTTTATTCTCCATCATTGCTTTCTTTAGTTTCCAGATGGTTTCTCGCTTTGTTTTTGTATATTCTTCTGTATGTTCACCTTCAACATTTTCATTATAATACTTATCAGCAAAGATGTTAATGAAACGAAGGAGGCGTTTACAAAAATGTTCTTTGACATTGACCGTTAAGCATGTTTCCATGGTTTGCTGGATATAGGATAAAGGGTAGGTCAACAGTTTCAAATCAAACTTCGTATGATTAAAGATAGGTTGGAACTCGGTTTCATAGAAATGATTAAGTTCTTTTACAACTCCTGTTTGAAGCGGTTGACGACCACGAGCATCTCGTTCTCCCATCGCCATCATACAATAGGAAATAAAGGTAGAGTCCAAGTCAGGAATCTGTCGTTGGTTATGGTATAAATGAAGACAATAGAGTCGAATAAACTGATAAGTATCCATCACAATAGGGTTAATACGAAGCACTAACTCATTGATTTTCTGATGGATGTCAGGAGTTTTGATGATAGACTTCAAGGATGTTTTGATGGTTCGGTAAGGAGTCTTATCATGCGTACAGTTTGCACCCGCTGGTTTATCCGGAGGATCGGGTTTTCGTTTGGGAGGCATTCTGATTTATGTATACTCTATATCTTTAAGTTAGATAATTTTTCTTGTTTATTTTTATTTTTTCGAAAAAATAAAAATAATTTTCATTATGGTTGTTCGATTTTATGTTCGTCTTTTTGTGCTTGTAATCGTGCTTTACGATTCAAATATGCTTGATGACGATATGCCTTGAGACGTTCAGGGTCGGTCTCCTTCAGTTTGTAATGGTAAGCAAGTTTACGTTCCTTGGTGATTTCAGGGTTGGCTTCGACGTATTTACGCTGTGCTTTGTTTTGACGGTCTACATAGGATGCATTTTTTTCTTCTAATTCCTTGACCCGTTGCTCAAGGGTTTCAATTTTTTCCTTGAGTGCCTTGTTTTCTACTTCGAGTTCAGACATACTATCTATATATATGATGTAACATATTTAAATGGTATATTTTAATCTCTGATACCTAGTACAACTTCTAATACTTTTTTAAGGTTATCATTTGATTTTGATGCATTTATAACATTATGAACAAGTGCCTTAATAATTACATCATTATTATTATAAGGATTTTATAGTTGAGCATACAGAGAGTTTAGATTTCCACCATCGTTTACATGCTGAAGAAATGGTTGAATTTTATTACACAAAGAAAAATGATTTGATTGGTTCATTACGACTTCTAAGAGAGCATCGTAGATAATATCAAAATCATTCTGACACTGTGCTTGAACAAGTAGTTCTTCAAATGATGACATTATTTATAAATAATAAGTAGTGTTTAAGTTGATTTCAAATATTCATGCTCCCATATATGTATATAAATTATCAATTTCTTCTAATGTAGGCATTCTACCTAATATCTTTTTCAACATATTAATATGTTTGATAACCATCAAAGTATGCATAGATCTATTAACTGGTTTATTCACTTGCCATATATGGTCGTTATTAAAAGATACGATATCTCCATAATTATAAGAAGAATCTCGGATCAAATTATTATCGACTTTTCCATAGTATAATCCATCTTTTTCATATTGAAAATTTACCCAGAATTTTTCACCAAGGTTGTTTTTCAATTTAACACCGTCACCTTTATCAACATTGATGGTGTTTTTTGTGTCCGGTAAAACCCATGAATCTGTATGGATAGACATCTTTTTCTATAACTATTTTTTTTTGATTTATTAATCAAATTTATATAGTCACTAGTAGTATAGTCACTAGTAGTATAGTCACTAGTAGTATAGTCACTAGTAGTATAGTCATATAGGCACAGATTTAAACATAGTAATTGGTGTAAAATTAAAAAGCTTTCGCCTTTTTAATTTTTTTAATTTTAATAAATATTTAATAGTCATTTAATACAGTCATAGAAGACGGACCTTCTTCTATGGCTGTATTAATCCAATTCTCAAAATTGGTAAAGTTTTCTGCGTAAACAAACGGATTATTAAAGTCATCAACAAAAATAAGAAAGCCTATTTGATCATAACAATATCGCAAGTTTTCAAAAGGCTTTCCACTTTTTTTCTCTCGGATATCTTTAATTAACTTAAAGATTGAATGTCTAGACATTCCACAGAAGTCAGGCATTTTAGATGCCATTGGAGTTCGACATCCTCCATTATCATTGTCTTTAACGTATTCAATAAACCCTTCAATATTTATCAAAAGACGAGCATAAAAGCCATCCATGATATTATTGGAGTTATACTGCTTGATATAAGAGTATGATTCTTGTACGGTTTTGACAGACAACATTTCCTTATGATTATTTGTCTATGTATTATAAATTATTTAATCAATTTTATTATATAAAAACCATTTACGATTTTTATATGATTTTACTCACCTGGTACACTTACCTTATTACTCACTCACTTAAACAGGCTTATTTAATGATAATAGGAATAATAAGCCATTTTTAAGTTTTTCAATAGATAAGCTATGATTACCAATGTCTTTACACGAATGTATGATGTTGTTTGTAAATGAGAGAATTTCACATGCAAATTTCTCTTGGTCATGTGTAAAGTACCCATTGCTATACAATAGATAAACTAACTCTCTGGCAGTACTATAATTATTATTACTTATTTCCTTGCAATAATTTTCTAATAAAACACGCAAGGAAAGAGATGCTACACATATAAAAGAATTAGTATAAGACTCTTGTGTGAATCTATTTTCTAAAGACTTTAAATTTTGATAAGCTATCTGTATGTTAATAATACTACTTTTACCAGGATGGTTAATATACTTTTGATATAATTTATTTAGCAAAGTATCAAAGTCAACAAACTGAGGATGAGGATAAGGACTAGGATAAGGACTAGGATAAGGACTAGGATAAGGACTAGGATAATGACGAGGATAAGGATTAGGATAAGGACTGGATTGAAGAGGACTAGATTGAAGAGGACTAGGTTGAAGAGGACTGGGTTGAAGAGGACTGGGATAAGGATTGAACTGAAGAGGAAGGTTAACTTCTTTTTCTTCAATGTGACTCATCATACACGAGTCATCTTTGCATCTACAATTTGGTTGTATTAAAATACTTTCTTTATTCAAGTAAGTAGTTTGTCCATTCATTTTTTTGCCTTCGCATTTTAAAGGCTTTTTGATAAAGCATACGTTATACTTGCATATGTCACTGTAAGATTTTATTCTAATTTTTCCATTAGTTAAAAATCCCTCATTTAAAATGATAACATTGCATCCAATGTAAGAACCAGTAGTAACTAATCCCTTAATTACGTTCATTGTTTCATATATTATATATGAAACTCTTAATTAAAAATCAATTTTAGAGACCTTCCCCCTTGTCTTCCTTGTCTTCCTTGTCTTCCTTGTCTTCCCTTGTCTTCCCTTGTCTTACCTTGTCTTCCCTTGTCTTCCCTTGTCTTCCCTTGTCTTCCCTTGACTTACCTTGTCTTCCCTTGGTAAAATCTTAATTAGCTAGTGTTTTACTAATTTTTATTCTAATTTTATAGACTTTTTTCATATAAAAAATCTATTTTAGAGCTTACTGGTAAATGATCACTGTAATTAAAGTCTATAGATAAAGGCTTCTGTATGTTTATATCTTTTGTAATAAAATAATCAAATACAAAAGGTTCATATGTGTCTTTTTTATAACATGAAGTATCTATCTCGTAATCATCGTTATATTTAATATAAATAGTTGGGTCTATTGGACCATTTAAATTATAGTTTGATTTAGCAATATGAAATGGCATATTAAAATCGCCACCTATAATGAAAGGATCATTTATAAGGTTAACATAATTATGCAATTCATCCCATTGTTTTTGAGCGATAACATAATCATTACGGTAAGCATTTGACTGAAAATGAGTATTCACTATACATAGTCTTTTATTGTTTAATTGTATTGTTGTTATTAAAAATCCCTTTTCACATAATATATCACTTGACAAATAATTATTATTTTTAAATGTAACGAATTCGTATGAAATAATTGGATATTTAGACAATATTACAAGGCCACTATTTGATAATCTATATCCTTTCATTGTACCTTTTACTATATTATAATCATGAAATGTATGCTGAATATCATCATATAAAATATTTAAATAACATTCTTGTAGAAGTATAATTGAATAAGGTTTTAGTAGCTCATATAAATTTTCCAAAGGTTTAGTTGATAAAGGCATACGTTGTATATTATACGTAATAATTTTATTAGATATAGTATGCTTTGGTATTATACTTTTATAGTATTGAATAGTACATTTTTCTCTTATTACCCAAAATCCTAAAATAATAAATATTGAATATACTATACTCTTGTACATTTATTATTCAGGTCTTATTAAATATTATTTTGTATAAGAGTCTCTATTATTTCATTTTTATAAGGGAAGACAAGGGAAGACAAGGGAAGACAAGGGAAGACAAGGGAAGACAAGGGAAGACAAGGGAAGACAAGGGAAGACA
>JGI12421J11937_10000318_pt1 | contig 18466 bp, 15 predicted proteins | sample LakErihyJuly2011_2_FD_11937 | JGI IMG/M metagenome (IMG submission 11937)
GTTTCGCCTTGGCGGGATTGTGTATGGTTCTAGGATTGTCTTTATTTATCTTCACACAAAAAACCTTGGGACCTATTGGCAAAACGCAAGACGAAGAAAAATTCAATTTTAAAATTTTAGGCATAAAAAGAGGTTGGATGATGATGGCCATGTCTTTATTGTTTATTCCGTTTTTCTTTTTATTGATTTATTATCCTTTTGAAATCGACCTAAGTTTTTTATTAGGTAAATTAGAAAACGGAAAAGCCAATACCGTGCAATTTTCCGACCTATTTATGATCAGTTTAGCTGTGGTAATTTTGGCCTATATGGTTGTTACTTTAATCAATTTGGCAAAAGAGGAAGTTGGAAAAATGTTGGCTGCATTGATTTTGATTCTATTCTCCGTTTTGTTTTGGTCGTTTTTCGAACAAGGTGGTGGATCATTGAATTTCTTTGCTGTTGGCAATGTCAATAGCCATGGATTTAATAGAAATTTAGAACCCAATACAGTGGTTAAATTCGGTTTGGGATTCGTATTCTTGGGACTTGGTTTTTTGGTGTTTTATGTCAGCAAAAACTTTGCAGGTGCAGACGGAAAAACCCCATTGATGTTATTCTGTTTGGCATACTTGGTTATAACACTAGGTGAATTGTGCTTGTCGCCAATTGGTTTGTCAATGATTACAAAGTTGTCGCCGAAGCGCTTGGTGGGTATGATGATGGGGTCGTGGTTTTTAGCCAGTGCCTATGGCCAATATGGCGCAGGAATTATTGGTGCCTCTTTGGCAGAAAGCGGAAGCACAGAAAANCTAAGCAACCTTCAGAAATTGGAACAATACACACAAGGGTATTATACAATCGGGATCATTGCTGTTGTTGCAGGAGTGGTCTTAATTCTGATTAGTCCGCTCATCAAACGCTTGATGAGGGAGGTTGAAATAGCCGTTTAATTTGCAAGGATTGCCAGCACCCATGGAAATAAAACCAAGGGTAAATTGTTTTGCTTTTGTTGTTTACTTAAACCGATTTTAATAAACTTAATGGCTATGCTTATTTGATTTTCAATGGTTTTTTCATTCAACTCCATCAGGCTTGCTATTTCTTTGTTTGAAAGAAATTCTTTGCGGCTAAGCACAAAGATTTGCTTGCAGCGCGGGGGAAGTTGTTCTATCAATTTATTCACCAATTCCTCAGTTTGTTTGGCTTGAAGAATTTCAAGAGCAGAGTGGGTTTCAGAAGGAATATCGAAGCCCATATCGAGTTCGGAAACTTCAATTTTGCGCTTCTTGAGTAGATTTAAGCTTTTGTTTCTAACAATGGTATACAAATAAGATTTGAGTGAATCGTCAAGAATCAATTCGTTTTGCTTTTCCCAAGCCACCATAAAGGTGTCATTAACAATTTCGTTTGCATCATCTACAGAACGCACGTACTGCATACAAAACCAATGCAAAGCACCATGGTGCTGCTTGAAGAGTCGTTCTATTTGTTTTAGTTTAGTTTGCGTAATGATACAAAGGTATTGTAGGCAAATACAAATAACATATTTAACTTATTCAACAATGTGGATAGCTAAAATACAGCCTTGTAAATAGGACTAGTTCGCCATATTGCTAATAAATTGCAAGCGCATTAATTGAAGTTCTTCGTAGGTAAAGTCATTGTCAAAATCAACAACTGCCTTATTAACGTCATCTTCCTCCTGAGATTTAAAATACTCAAAAATTTCTTCCTGGTACTCCTCTTCTATTATTTCATCAATACAATAATGGAGATCCAAACTGGTACCCATGGTAACCATTTGCTCCAATTCCTGCATTAAATCTTGATAAGGTATGCCATTGCTTCTTGCAATATCCTCAAGGGCCATTTTTTTATCGATGTTTAATATAATGGCGATTTTCTTTTTAGATTTTTCGCCAGAGGTTTTAACCACCACATCAGAAGGACGGTCAATATTATTGCGCAGAACATACTCCGCAATATATTCAATAAAGGCTTGTCCGTATTTTTGGGCTTTATTTTTACCTACTCCATGGGTCATTTCAAGTTCATCCATGGTAATTGGATACCTGGTAGCCATATCATCCAAAGAAGGATCTTGGAAAATAACATAGGGNGGCAAACCAAATTCCTTAGCCACCTTTTTGCGCAAATCTTTCAAATCGCGCATCAATTCTTCATCAGCAATGCTCTCGAGAACTGCATTTTCAAAATCATCATCGCTAACGAATTCAAATTCGGTATCGAGTGCCATTTCAAAATGTTTAGGCTTTTGAATGGCATTTTGTCCATCCTCGCTAACACTCAATAAACCATATTTTTCAATGTTTTTATTGATGTAATTATTAAGTAAGCATAAGCGTATAATGCCCTTCCAAAAGAGTTTATCTTTATCTTTTCCTATTCCAAAGAATGCGAAAGCATCATGGCCATGGTCTTTAACCGAATCCGATTTTTTACCAATAATGTAATTTACTAAGTGGGAAATTTCAGTTTCTGACTTTAGAGAATCTAAAGATTTCAGAGCATTTACAACATCATTACTAACATCCGATTTAGGCTTAGGATGTCGACAATTGTCGCACATCTTGTTGCAATTTTCATCTTCAAAACTTTCGCCAAAATAATTCAGCAAAGTTCGGCGTCGGCATTGTGAACTTTCAGAGAAAGCAGAGGTTTCATCCAAGAGCAAGGTACCAATCTCCCTCTCAGCAACAGGCTTGTCCTTCATAAACTTCTCCAGCTTTTCGATGTCACTGGGATTGTAAAACAAGATGCAATCACCTTCAAAACCATCGCGACCAGCCCTACCGGTTTCTTGGTAGTACCCTTCTAAACTCTTTGGCACATCAAAATGGATAACGAAGCGAACGTCTGGTTTATCGATACCCATACCAAATGCTATGGTAGCAACAATAACATGGCATTCTTCCATCAAGAATGCATCTTGATTGTGCACGCGGGTTTTAGCGTCCAATCCAGCATGGTAAGGAAGTGCCTTAACACCATTTAAAGTCAGCATTTCAGCAAGCTCCTCTACCCTTTTACGGCTAAGGCAATATATAATTCCAGATTTGCCTGAACGGGCTTTAATTACAGATATAATATCTTTAAATACCCTTTCTTTGCTGCCCTTAGGTTTAACCTCATAGAACAGATTGGTTCTATTAAATGAAGATTTAAACAATTTGGCATCACTCATTCCAAGGTTTTTCTGAATATCACTTTGAACTTTAGGCGTCGCTGTAGCAGTCAAAGCAATCATAGGAACATCATTTATGTCCTTGATCATTTGTTTTATTCTGCGGTACTCAGGTCTAAAATCGTGTCCCCATTCACTAATACAATGGGCTTCATCAATTGCAACAAAGGAAATCTCTATACTTTTAAGAAATTCTATGGTTTCTTCTTTTTTGAGTGTTTCAGGTGCAACATATAACAATTTGGTATTGCCTGTGCCCATATCATCTTTCACCTTGGTGATCTCACTTTTTGAAAGAGAAGAATTCAAGAAATGTGCAATGTTGTCATTTTCTCCGAAACCCCTAATGCTATCAACCTGATTCTTCATCAAGGCAATGAGTGGGGAAATAATGATGGCGGTACCGGGCATCATTAAAGCGGGCAATTGGTAACATAAAGACTTGCCTGCGCCAGTTGGCATGATGACAAAACAATCTTCGTGGTTCAACACACTTTCTATAATTACTTCTTGGTTACCTTTAAATCCGTCAAAACCGAAAAAATCTTTGAGGGCTTTTTTCGCGTTCAATGGTCTCTGCGCTAATGTCATATCACTATATTTAAGGTTAAATTTACGTTATTATTTGAGTACACTAAATTAATATTGTTTCGACCATAAAACCAAACGAATTTAAAAAAATTTTTCTTGTCAAAATTTGGCCTTATTTTGCAGAACTTTTTACCCATAATGGCATGAGCAGCCAATCAAATTCAGAAATCATACAATACGGCAAAACCTGCATAGAAGTTGAGTTAAACAGCCTGAACAACCTTGTGCATGTTATTGACAACAACTTTGCAGATGCGGTTCGTTTAATTCTGAACAGCAAGGGCCGCGTTGTAATCACTGGAATAGGAAAGAGTGCAATCATAGCACAAAAGATTGTTGCAACCATGAACTCAACAGGCACTCCTTCAATTTTCATGCACGCAGCGGATGCCATACACGGCGATTTGGGTATTATCCAAACCGATGATGTGGTAATAGCCATATCAAAGAGTGGCACTACCCCTGAAATAAAAGCGCTTGCACCTTTACTAAAGCAATTTGGAAATCAATTGATCGCCATTGTAAGCAATCTTGATTCTGCACTTGCAAAAGCAGCAGATATTGTGTTAAACACACCTATTGAAAAGGAAGCCTGCCCCAATAATTTAGCACCTACAAGCAGCACAACGGCTCAATTAATGATGGGCGATGCTTTGTCCGTGGCGCTTCTTCAATGCAAAAACTTCAGTTCAAATGATTTTTCGAAATACCACCCAGGCGGTGCCTTGGGAAAACGTTTGTATTTAACGGTAAAGGAAATTGCAAGCAACAACCTAAAACCAATGGTTGCTCCAAACACGAGCATACAAGAGGTCATTTTTGACATATCAAAAAACAGAATGGGGGCTACAGTGGTTGCAGATAAAGGGAAAGTAATTGGAATCATTACTGATGGCGACATTAGAAGAATGATAGAGCGAACAAGAAATTTAGAAGGCATTAACGCATCGGATATAATGAATTCCAATGCCAAAACAATAGATGCAAATGAATTGGCCGCAAATGCCGTTTCATTTATGAGAGAACTAAAAGTTAGCCAATTAATCGTATTGGAAAACGTTGAATATATTGGCATGGTGCATATACACGATTTAAATAAAGAAGGTTTAATTTAAGATGAAAAAGAATACGAATAATTACGTAGTCATAATGGCTGGAGGCATTGGAAGTAGATTTTGGCCTCTTAGCAAACGCAGCTACCCAAAACAATTTCACGACATATTGGGTGTTGGCAAATCATTACTAAGACTAACATTCGACCGATTTGCGCAATTCATCGAAGTAGAGAACATTTTTGTCATTACCAATGCGAGTTACACAACATTGGTTAATGAGCAATTACCAGAGATGCCAGTTTCCAATATCATTGACGAACCCGCAGCTATGAATACGGCCCCTTGTGTTGCCTATGCTAGCTTTAAAATATTTGCACAAAACCCAAATGCCAACTTAATCTTCGCTCCGAGCGATCATCTAATTACCGATGAAAAAACATTTGAAGATAGTTTATTGAAAGCTTTAGACTTCACAGAATCGAATAAGATGCTCCTCACATTGGGCATTAAACCAAACCGCCCAGATACCGGGTATGGTTATATTCAGCACCATGAAAAAGGAGTCAGTGATGGGGTTTATATGGTGAAAACTTTTACTGAAAAACCCACATTGGAAATCGCACAAACCTTTTTAGACAGTGGCGACTTTTCATGGAACAGTGGAATATTCATATGGAAAGCATCCGATATCCTTGAAGAGTTCAATTTACATCAAAACGATATGTATGAATTGTTTCATAAAGGCATGAAGAAATACAACACATCTGAAGAACAAGCGTTCATCAACAAGCAATATCCGCTTTGCAAGAGCATCTCAATAGATTATGCCATCATGGAAAAAACTAAAATTGCAGGGATTGTTCCTGTTGATTTTGGTTGGAGTGATCTGGGCACTTGGAAATCACTCTTTGTGCTCAGGGAAAAGGACGAAAACAACAACTTGAAACATGGCAACAACATTGAAGTTTACAATTCTAAAAATTGTTTAATCGTTGAAGAATCAAATCCGAACAAACTTGTTGTTGTTGAAGGCTACGAAGACGCCATCATTGTGGATACCGACGACATTCTATTTATAAGCCATTTAAGCAAGGAACAAGAAGTCAGAGACATTACCAGTGACATCAAAGAAAAATATAAGGGGAAATTTTCTTAAATCTGCCCCAAACATAAAAAAAGCCAAGAACGACTTCTTGGCTTTTTTTATGTTGTAATATTTTAACCAATTGAACCGCGCACCCTTTGACTATAAAGACGGATTGCTTGGTTGATGTTGATGTCTGGTTTCTGCATTTCTTCAAGACAAAAAACAGCCGCTAGAATGTGGGTCAATTGCTCACCCTCATCTTTGCCTTCTATTTCAATACCCAATGGCTTTTCATCTAAAAGGTTTTCTTCAGCCATTTTGAGTTGCTCGATTGAGTACAACTCAACTATTTTCTTTATGATTTGTATGTTCATAGCTTTGACAACATGTCTAAAAACACATCTTCTTTAGATGTGCTCTTTGCTTCTACTAATTTACCGTGGCTAAAGGTTGCAAAAAATGGCAAGTTGTCTACCCCTGCTAATTTTCTTGCTTCTGGGTTTTGCTCGGCATTTACATCCAAGAAAACGATGTCTTTAAAACGCTCATCTTCACTTAATCTCTTGAATTTGGGTGAAAACAATTTGCAGCTTCCGCACCAATCTGCATGGTACTTAACCACCACTTTATCGTGCGCTAAATCGTTTGCGAAATTTGAATCTTCAGTTTTTACAACAGCCATAATTATTTGTTTTTATCTATTAGTTCATTTATTTTGGATTCTTCTAGCAAGCCTTCAGAGCGGTGCAATATTTTACCATTCTTGAACAACAAGACCAAAGGAATGCTTTGAATTTGGTATTTTTCATTGTATTGAGGAAATTGGTCAACATCAATGCTGTAAACGATTACCTCGCTTGAACGCGTATCGTGCACCTTATCAATACTCGGTTGCATCATTTTACAAGGCTTGCACCAAGTGGCATTAAAATCGACCATTACCAACTTCTCGCCTAAAATTGCATCATCAAATGCAATGGTATCATTAGGGTATATTTTTTTAGGTTCTGTTTTTAAGATTGGCAGGTTTGCATTTTGCCAAGAAAGCATTCCGCCGTCCAATTCATTTATGCTTTTAAACCCTTTGGATTTTAATAACCCAATTAACTTTGCATTATCTTCTTCATTTGCGCCTATTATACAAACTGGAATGTCTTTATATAATAGATCTGTGTAAGCATCCAACTCTATACTATTGGGTACAAACGAGGCAGCATTTGCAATATGGCCTGAATCAAACTCCGCTTTTGACCTTAGATCAATTATTTGTGCATTGTTGTTAGATGCTACTTCGTTAAATGCCTGCACAGCCAATTTGCCACTGCCTAAATTGTTTTTACAAGATGTAAATACAAGGAAGAACGCTACAAATGACAAGGGTTTCAACATGCTTGCAAAGGTATTTCTTTTCATATTATAAATAAAATTGATTTGAATCATAAAGATATAAGAAAAAACTATTTACCAAACAATGCGCTTAAACCTTGAAGTCCTCCTGCCATGTTTGCGATATCACCAATTGAAGCTTTTTCTGCTGAATTCAACGCATTGTTTACTGCTTCACACAAATGTTCCTCGAGTTGAATCTTATTGTACAACTTAGATTCTTCAATGTGAATAGCAAGAATTTTTCGATTGCCATTGCAATCAACTGTAATGCCATTGGTGGTTTCTGTAACGGTGATGGCTTCCATTTTAGCCTTAAGCTCATCAGCCTTTTTTTTCATTTCTAACAACTGCGAAATATTACCTAACATAATAATGCAAAGTTAATACAATCTGAAAGTAAAACAGCTTTTAAAACTTTCAAATAGAGATGGCGTTTTTAGAAGCGTCTAAACCAAGTTATCATTGGCAAAGGAATGGTAGAGCTATCCCCTTCAGGTATGAAATAACTTAACATAGCCAAACACACTTGCACGGACTGATAGTCAGTCTTTTTAAAACGCATACCAGCCATTATCAGAGCATAAGAGGAGGTTCTCGTATTGTTTTTCACCGTCGTTATGGCATCGTTTGTATTGGGGATGGGCGTATAGTCGACCTCAGAGAATGTACCTTTTGGCAAGAGCAACATGTTGTCAAAAACAAAACTGGTTTTACTCCCAATTTGCACGATTCCAGAGGCTGAAAACAATGGCCCGCTAAGCATCGATGCCTTAACTGTTGGAATTGGGGTGTAGATACCACCGTTGATTGGATAGCTTCCATTGACATATACCGTCCTTCGGCTGCTCATATAACCCCAACCACCAGAAAGTGTAAAATTGTTTTTTCTATTGCCCTTTGTTAGAGAAAGCCAATGCAAACCGCCAAAACCTTTGCTATTGATCCACCCTGAAGTACCTAGCAAAGTACCTGCAGAGGCATACACCTTTGCCCCCTCTTTACTAAATGTATATTTAGCAGCCACAGCGATTGGGCTAAACAACCAAGTGGTCATTACCCCTAAATTCAACTTTGAGGTCACAGCAAAATGCACTTCAGGACCAAACAAATTCCACATGGCATAATTTTGCCCTTTCTTTATAGGCAGCGCATTGTTGGTAAAGGCATAACGGGTCGTAAATGGACTTTCTTCCACATATTCATTGTTGACAATTTCAGCATCCGTAACCTTCACAATTTTCTTTACATTTTCTTTTTTGATAAAGACCTTACCGGTCAAATCAGTTAACATCAGTATTTCTCTCCCATCGTCTGAGAGAATTTTGCCGATGAATTCTTTGCCATCATAAGTCACAACGACAACCTTGTTGCTGTCTTGTTTTGACAATGAATCGGTCTGAGAAAAACCTTTAAATGAGAAGGCCAGCATTAACAAGAAGAATAGAATATATTTTTTCATACTGATGTATTAAATCGGATGCAATTTAAATTTATTTTTAAAATTATCCAATAGCAAAAAAACAATTACTATGACAATCCGCTAATTACCCCATTGGCATCAATGTGCATACCTTCAGAAGCCGGAACACTTGGCAAACCAGGCATACGCATCATGTTCCCTAAAATTGGGATTAAAAAACCTGCACCTGCAGCTATTTCAAATTCTCTAACGGTAACGGTAAAACCACTTGGCCTACCTATTTTCTTCTCATTGTCGCTGAATGACTTTTGAGTTTTAGCCATACAGATGGGCAAATTTGAAAGTCCTATTTTCTCGATGCGCTTTAAACCTTCTAAAGCTTTGGCACTGTATTCAACAGCATCTGCACCATAGATGGATTTGGCAATGGTTTCTATTTTTTCTTTTGGCGATTTGGAATGGTCATATAAAGGTTTAAAGTTGCTGCTTCCTGATTCTATTTCAGCTACAACCGCTCTTGCCAAATCTTGTGTTCCATTTCCGCCCAATTCCCATGCCTTTGCCAACACTGCTTTGACATTCATTTCACCGCACATTTTTTGCAGCAATTCTATTTCCTCTTGGCTATCCTTTACAAAATGGTTGATTGCTATTATTGGATCAAACCCAAATGTCTTGGCATTTTCAATGTGTTTTTGAAGGTTTACAAAACCCTTTTCAACTCTTTCTAATGACGGTGTATTTAGTTCTTCGGGACTTGCGCCACCATGGTGCCTTAAAGCCCTTATGGTTGCCACAATGACCATTGCCTTGGGTTTTAAGTTTCCATAAACACATTTAATATCCAAGAATTTTTCAGCGCCTAAGTCAGCGCCAAAGCCAGCTTCTGTCACGACATAATCAGCTAAGGAAAGCCCCATGCGGGTTGCAATCAGTGAATTGGTTCCTTGGGCAATATTAGCAAATGGTCCACCATGCAAAATTGCAGGATTGCCTTCTAGCGTTTGGACAAGATTAGGCTTAATGGCATCCCTTAACAAAATGGCCATAGCCTCTTGGACTTTCAAATCACTTGCAAATACAGGTTCATTGCTGTAAGTAAATCCAACTAAAATATTTCCTATTTTTTCTTTTAGACTTTCCAAATCGCTTGACAGACAAAGTATAGCCATGATCTCCGAAGCTGCGGTGATGTTAAATCCATCGCTGCGCATCACCCCATTTGCTTTGCCACCTATACCTATGATAATGTCCCTTAAGCTGCGGTCATTCATGTCTATAACCCGTTTCCACAAAACCGTTCGGGGGTCAATCTTCACTTCGTGCTTAGGATTTTGTATGACATTGTCTATAATCGCAGCTAAAAAATTATTCGCTTTTTCAATCGCAGAAAAATCGCCGGTAAAATGCAAATTGATGTCTTCCATTGGCACCACTTGCGAATACCCTCCACCGGCCGCGCCGCCTTTAATGCCAAACACTGGCCCCAATGAAGGTTCGCGCAAAACAGCAAGTGATTTCTTGCCTATTTTATTTAAGCCTTCATTTAGCCCTATTGAAATGGTGGTCTTGCCCTCTCCTGCTGGCGTTGGTGTCATTGCCGTAACTAGAACCAAGTTTGATTTTTCGATTTTCTCAAAGTCAATTAAAGACAGAGGAAGCTTTGATTTAAAGCGACCATAGTACTCAAGTAGTTCTTCTTTAATATTTAATTTTTCAGCTATCTCAGCGATAGGTTTTAAGGCAATCGATTGGGCTATTTCAATATCATTCATAGGAAGTTCAAACCTAATGAATAAAAAGGAAAAAAATAAAAACCTATGTATATTTTATAAACTGACTTTAAACAGCCTTAACGCATTTTGTTGCGTTTGGCGAAAAACGGCAAAAGTATTTGATCGAAAGACTTGCGCGCATCAGCATCAACAAAATCAATGCGGTATTGGTTGCATTTAAGCTTCAATTCATTGGTAAATTTTGCCATTCTTTTCAAGTAGATATCTCGAACATCATCGGGATACAATTTTAATTCGTCTCCAGATTCAGAATCTACAAACTTATAGGGTCTGTTGTCAAAATTAAATTTACCTTCAGTTTCTCCATCGGTAATATGAAAAACGATGACTTCGTGTTTGCGAAATTTCAAATGTTGCAAAGCGCTGAACAAAGCATCGTTGTTCTCAGTATTCTCAAACATATCGCTTAACACAACCACCAAACTTCTTCTATGGATTTGTTCTGCAATTCCATTGATGACAATAGACACATCGGTGCTGGAACTTTTCGGCGATTCCATCAACACTTTTTGCAATTGCATGATGATTGTTCTGTAATGGGAAGTGGATGATTTAACATCCGTTTGCGACACCACTTGGTCGTTAAAACAGGTTAAGGAAACGGCATCCCGCTGATGGCGCATTAAGTTGGCCAAAACAGCCGCCGCCAGGGCCGCAAATTTAATTTTAATGTTAGATTCTGCAGGATAATACATGCTGCTGGAAACATCCATTAATATATGGCAACGCAAATTGGTTTCCTCGTCAAAACGCTTTACAAATAATTTGTCTGTACGCCCATACAATTTCCAATCGATATTTTTTGTTGATTCACCCGTATTGTACAAACGGTGTTCAGCAAACTCAACCGAAAAACCATGAAAAGGACTTTTGTGCAAACCTGTTATAAATCCTTCAACTACTTGAGAAGCCAAAAGGTCTAAATTCTCATAGCTTACAGCAAGTTCTTGAAGATTCATGGTTTTAACAAAATTACAAACTATTGGCCGAAGATTTTTATTTTGGAAGCACGCACAATAGGCGATAAATATTGATCCCCTTGCACCGTCGGTATTGCAGAAGTATAATCGGCAACATAAGATTCGATTTCAGGCGATGATTTCAAAGGTCTTCTGTAACCAAAGGCTTTAGAGGCCAATAGCATTTCAATAGCCAATACCTGTTGCACATTTTGTATCACTTTATATAGTTTGGTCGCTGCATTAGCACCCATGCTCACATGGTCTTCTTGTCCGTTGCTGCTTACAATACTGTCAACACTTGCCGGGGTGCACAACTGTTTGTTTTGGCTCACAATCCCAGCAGCGGTATATTGGGCAATCATAAAACCACTTTCCAGCCCTGGCTTATCGGCTAAAAAAGGAGGAAGACCCGCTTCTCCTGAAATCAATTTATAAATTCTACGCTCTGATATTGAAGCCAATTCAGCTAAGGCAATTGCGGCAAAATCTAAACTCAAAGCGAGGGTTTGTCCATGGAAATTACCTCCGCTTATGACCATATCTTCATCTGGGAAAATATTAGGGTTGTCGGTTACTGCATTTAACTCATTCTCGAATATCCCGCTGGTATAAGCTAATGCATCCATACTGGCGCCATGCACTTGTGGAATACATCTAAATGAATAAGGATCTTGAACCCTTGGCTTATCAGCCTTAATCATATCACTGCTGTCTAAAAGTGACTTAATTTTTCGGGCAATCGCAATTTGACCATTCTGTTTCCTAATTCTGTGGGTATGCGGTAAAAATGGCTCAATGCGGGCATTAAACGATTCTATACTACAAGCAGCAATCAAAGTGGAATGGTGTAAAATATTATCGGCTTGAATTTGACACCAAATGCCATAGGCCAGCATAAATTGAGTGCCATTAATCAAAGCCAATCCTTCCTTGGGACCTAATACCACAGGATTTAAATTGTTGGCTTGTAAAACCGGCAAAGCTTCAACAATCTTACCATTTTGCCATACTTCACCTTCTCCAATAAGAGGCAAACTCATGTGCGACAATGGGGCTAAATCGCCCGAAGCACCCAATGAACCTTGCTGGTAAATAACAGGTAAAATGTTTAAATTGTATAAATCCAATAGCAATTGAACCGTTTCCAATTGCACACCAGAGTAGCCGTATGACAAAGACTTTACCTTTAAAAGTAAAATCAATTTGACGATTTTCTCGGGCACCAAATCACCTGTTCCACAGGCATGTGAGCGCAGCAAATTGTATTGTAGTTGTTGCAATTCACTGTGAGGAACTGTTGTGTTGCAAAGTGAGCCAAAACCAGTATTGATGCCGTATATCACCGCATCAGTTGAATCCATTTTGTTCTTAATGTAAGCAAACGACTTTAATATTGCCGCTTTACTGGCCTCTCCAATGCTGATTTTAGCATTTGAATCAAGCGCTTTAGCAACCTGCTCAATGGTCTGAATATCTTCTATGAACATTTATCTATTTGATCACTTTAAAAATCCTATTCCACCGCACTTTTACAAACTCATCTTCTTTGCGTTTACCGGGTTGAGACGGGTCTATTTCTGCGTGTTTGTATTGAATGCTAAAGAAAACAAATAAAGGCTTGCCAACAATATGATTTTCTGGCACATAGCCCCAGAAACGCGAGTCAAGAGAATTGTCGCGGTTGTCACCCATCATCCAATAGTAGTCCATTTTAAACTGGTATTCTGCAATTGGCTTACCATCGATGTATGGCGTACTTCCTACCAATTCAAAACTGCTGTTGCCTTCATATATCTTAATGGCGCGCTCATAAAAATAGAAGTTATTTTTATCGATTTTTATTTTATCACCGGCCTTCGGCAAATAGATTGGACCATAAAAATCTTTGTTCCAAGGATAAATTGCCATGTTATCAGGGAAAACATTGGTTAAAGGCGAAGTCAATTGGGTTTTAACCTTTATAGAATCGATTTTAGGAATTTCAGCATATTTACTTGGATTAAGATAATTCTCATCCATTAACACATGCAAATATTTTAAGTCAGCAGAAAGAGGTTCACTGTATGAGATTCCAAGTTTTTTGGTCTCTTCATAATTTAGTTTTTGACCATCTTTCATTTTAATAATGGCGTTAAACTCAACCACACCATCTGGAGAATAATAATTTCCTTTTGCCGGAGAAACTTGCTGTCTCACCAAATCAACTTGAAAATCAGATTTGATTTTTTCTAAATCTTCTAAATTCAAAGCCATACGGTAGGTGCGTTCATTTAACAACAAGAAATCGTAAATATCGTATTCTTTGGTCAATGTTTCCGAAGTTGGAACTGCCGTCATTGGCTTAAATGTAACATAATAATTATGCAACATTTTTGGTGGCGCATAGGCTTTTGCGTCGTTAATAAACAAGACGCCATTTTTTAATTCCAATTTATCGCCGGGAAGACCAACGCAACGCTTTACATAGTTTTGCATTTTATCTACAGGGCGGGGCGTTTGGTCATATTGATCCCAAGGCACATTAAATACAATTGGGTCATTGCGTTTCACCGATTGGAAACCAGGCAAACGCATATAGGGCAATTCGATTGCATCGGTATAGGCTTGGGCACCAAATAAATCTTGGTGTACCAAAGGAAAAGCAATTGGTGTAATTGGGAAACGAGGTCCGTAGTTCATTTTGCTTACAAACAAGAAATCGCCCACCAACATACTATCTTCCATCGAAGCCGTTGGGATTTTATAAGGCTCCAATTGGAACATTCTTATTAGGTAAGCCACAACGAAGGCAAAAAACAAAGCATCAGCCCATTCTCTGGTGGTGCCGCGTTTTTCAGGAATATATTTTTTTCTAAATTCAGGCGTTCTTGAAGCGCCTAAAAAAACCACCTTTTTATCTAAAGCAATTTGATTGTAAAAATAGAATGGGAAAATTACCCCTAAGACTTGCTCCCAAAACTTAAATTTGCCATAGCTTTCCATTAGATCAATAACCAAAGAAAACCAAATAATTACGTCCGCCGCAGGCAATAGCGCCCATATCATCCATGTTTTTGGCCTACCGGTTATTCTTATCCAAGGCCAGTAGCAAATTATAGGAAAGAAAGCCATCCAAGCCAATTTGGAGTTTGCTTTTCTGAAGAGTAAGAACAAACCTATATGGGTTAAAACATATAATGGAATGTATATCAGTAAAAATGTATTTAGGTTACTTGGGTTCATTATTATTTTGATTAAAATCCGATGATGTCACTCATATTAAAAGTGCCTTTTTTATCTGAAAGCCATTCAGCTGCAACGACTGCACCTGTAGCAAATCCAGATCGGTTGTGGGCGATGTGTTTAATTTCAATATCATCGATAGAAGAAGAATATTTAACTGTGTGGGTTCCAGGAACATCGTCGGTGCGTATTGACTTAATAGACAAATCGGCAGCAGAAGTCATTTCTGTATCGAGTTTCCAATTTATTTTGCGGCGCAATTCAGACAGTATGCCTTCGGCAATGGTTATGGCTGTTCCACTGGGTGCATCTAGTTTTTGGGTATGGTGAATTTCTTCGATTTCAACATTGTACTCTGGTAAATTCTCCATGGCTTGTGCTAAAATTTTATTGACATGAAAAAACAAATTGACACCAATGCTAAAATTCGAAGCGGTCACAAGTGCTTGCTTGTCCTTCAAACAAATTGATTTTATTTCATCTAGTTTTTCATACCAACCTGTTGTTCCGACTACCACAGGAACATTTGAGGCAAAGCACTTTTTGATGTTTTCTACGGCGGAATCAGGCTTGGTAAATTCAATTGCCACATCTGCTTTTGAAATGGCTTTCCAATCGTTCGCACTAGACATATGGCTTAATGTACAAATGATGTCATGCCCCCTACCGAGCGCAATTTGTTCAATCATTTTACCCATTTTGCCGTAGCCTATTAATGCAATCTTAAGCTTTTTTGCCATACTACTGCAAACTTACATGATTTTCCGATTACAAAAAACACACAATTAAGACTATAGACCAAGTGCAAAATTAAGTCGACACCAAAAAAAGGTATTAAACGAATTATCTAAGCAAATATTGAGTGGTGAAATAAACAAAGAAAATACCATAATAGTTGATGCCATTGAAAATCAAATCGTTTTTAGAGAAGGCAAGTAAAAGTTCGAATTCATAAAAAAGGGATTGGCGTGCTAATCCCTTTTTTATTTTCAATTCTTATTGAATCAGTATTTTTTTGACGGTGGTTTTATCGCCTGATTTCAAGTGAATAAAATAGATTCCTCTTGACCAAGCTTCTGTGTCAATGGTTTTAACATTATTACCATTTAGTATGGTTTGTCCCATTGCATCATAAACTTGAATGGTATAAGCCTCAATATTAGACAGACTTAAATTTATTGTTCTATTGCTTGGATTTGGAAACACCAAGAATTCACTTTCTTGAGCAGTCTCTATCGAAGATTTGTCATTAGACACACAATTTAAATGGTGCTTGGCGTGATTTAAACCATCAATTACAATATTTTCATCTCCATTTTGATACAATAAAAACGAGAAATAAAACAGCATCATTTCGTCGGTAGTAGCCTCTCCTACTGAAACATCTTGTGGCGGGCTATTGGGATTGTGCGGATTGTTTGCTGTATTATCGTAAACGCCTTCCCCAATGAGCTTTGTTCCTACAGGGATTTTAATGGGTGATTTAAAATTGTAAAAACCTTGCCAATGAAAATCCCAATCTGGGATATCAATTATTGGAATGGTATCGCCCGCTAAAGTAATCCCATATGATTTCAAACTCTTGCACAACAAATGAGCATGTGGCCCTACACTTATAATGGTGACATTGGCAGGGGCAATAAACTCTTCTCTAAAGGATTTAACTGTATTTTTAGGAATAAACAATGGCCCATTAACCATATTTGAATTGTGGTTTAAAACCGCTGCATCGCTAATATTCCTAACATTATTTGAGGTGAATACAAAATTAAATTTACTGGAGTCCACCTGCCCCGAAGCATACTCAGGGTAATGAATTTGAACCACTATTTTGGCATTTGAAGGCAAACGCTTCCCCATACCATTGGGCACAAAAATTGGACTTGATCCCGGCACCCAAGTACCCAACAAAACGGCACTATTTACACCGATTCCCCCGGCTGATGTATATCCAGGATTGGGATCTGCCGCATCAAGAATGCTGCTGTTTCCAGTGGTATCATAAAAAACTTGGGCATGGTGTACTATGTTTCTGTTGCCCGGAATAATTTCAATTCCAGTTATAAATTTTTGAACATTCAAACCCGTTGGCAACACAAAGCAACGGTACAAATCTTCGGTAATATTCGGAATGGTATAGGTAGGGATTTTGAGTTTTAAATCGGGGAAAGGGATTTGTAAGGAAGTGTTGTAAACCGGCTGAGAAGGTGCATTGGCTGAATTGCCTTCGGGTGAACCATTGTTAACCCACTTAACAATTGTTGAGATTTCCTGATCACTTAGACTTCTATCGTGGGCGAATTTTCTATAGTCATTGTTTACCGGCCATGGTGGCATTTCTTTGCTTTTTACTTTAAATTGAAGTGATGAGGCGTGGCTTAACGCATCTGAGTAAGTTAACAACGAAAACGGACCCGAACCATTTGGATTGTGGCAGCTGGTGCAATGCGAATAAACAATGCAGGCAACATCATCAGACCAAGTTGGGTTTTGTGCTTTTAAACCCAATAAAATAAATAAAGAAAATACAGTAAACAGGTGTTTCATAAAAATATTTAATTAAATGCAATTTAAAATTTTCTTCTTTCTTTTTCATATTTTTTTTACACAAATCTTATTTTTTGCAATAAAATCATGTTTTAAAACCATTTTAGTAAAAAGTAAATTAAATTTTGAAACAACACTTAAATACCCCAAGCGAAATAAATCCTCGTTTTAGAAATTTATATTTATTGAATTGTAATTTTTTTACTAAATTTGTTTCAATTAAAAAACACATGAAGTATTTTACAAAACTCCTTAGTAAATCCATTTTTGTCTTTTTGCTTTTTAGCAGCTCAGCCTTATTGGGTGCATGCTTGGTTAGCGGGCCTATCGATGTCTGTGAAAACCAGACTTACACCTACAGCACACCTTCTAATCCGGGTGAGACTTATGTTTGGAATGCCACAGGTGGCGGAACCATTTTGGGTAGTGGAAATTCAATTTCTGTAGCATGGACCAATATTGGAACGGGTGCTGTAACTTTGGCAGTCAAAAACAACTTAAATGTTGTAATCTGTACCTATGTCGTAAATGTTACGATACATGGCAAACCCAACCCCGTAATTACACCCTCATTCCTCTCTGGCTGCGGCGGACGGAAAGACGTCAGTGGACAAAGTGATAAAGCAGGTTGCATAGTGGCTTGCGATTCAACACCAATAGCCTACACAACACCTTTTCATACAGGAAGCACTTATACTTGGACTGTTGTTGGTTCTGCCAATTATTCAAGCAGCAGTAATACCCTTAATGTTTATTGGACTGGCGTTGGCACTGGTTCTATTAAAGTTATTGAAACCAATGTTTGGGGCTGTTCTAAAGAATCTGAAATTTGCATTGAAATAGTAGGAAAACCTAAAGCTGCTTTTTATACCCTCCCTGGTTTAACAGGTGGAGTGGTTAACGCTTGCTTGGGTCAAACCATTCAGTTTATCGACCAATCATCGCCGGGCTTTGGCTCTCCTATCAATTCATGGTCGTGGTACTTCGGCGATGGAGGAAACGCATTTTACAATGCACCTGGCAACGGCAATACTTCACATGCGTACAGCTCGCCTGGTACCTACAATGTTATGTTGGTAGTTGAAAACCAATGTAAATGTAAAGACACTGCTTATATTACTGTCGTGGTAGCCAATACCGTAGGCCCGAAAATATTTTGTATTAGCACTGTTTGCCCCGATGCTACAGTTACTTATTCGACAGATGCCCA
>JGI12421J11937_10000320_pt1 | contig 18442 bp, 15 predicted proteins | sample LakErihyJuly2011_2_FD_11937 | JGI IMG/M metagenome (IMG submission 11937)
CATCCAAAAAAACAGGCCAGAAAAAGGGTGTAACAATCAAGATGAGGCACTTAAGGATTTGAATTTATTTGCGGCAATAAAGATGATTAATGATAATTACGCAAATGGTATATTTGGGTTGTATTTTGTCTGGAAGCTTATGCCTTTGCTAGTGGAGGATTAATTTAAGCAGGGTGCAAGTATTGCAAGGTGCCAATTGAGTGATAAGCTATGCACGAAAATATCAGACCTAAACCGCAATAATTCCACAAACGCAAAAGAATGATTAGATGGGTTTGTGGAGCAAGTAAAGAAAAACAAACTTGAATACACCCACTCAGAATGAGGTAGTGTGGGATCTTAATTTATTTTTAGCAACAAAACAGATTGATAAGGATCGTGACAACGGTGATTGGGCGTTAGTAACGATGGAAAATTAAATGTAGGCGGTTTGCTGAACCAAAAAAGCTATCTCGTAAAAGATGTGGAAGGTCTATATCAAGGTCAATATAATCAATATCAGCTTTCGCAAACAAATAACTCATCGGGGCTTAAAAAGCAATAAAATAAATTTCCGCCTTCGCGGGAATAAGAAGGTAATGGGCGGGAATGACAAAGGAAGGGCGAGAATTGCAAAAAAAGCGACCCAACCTCATCTCTCATCCCGTGCTTGACACTAGATCTTATTAAAATTACATTGTTTTATAAGATACTGATCTTCGTCAGGATGACATTGAGATTGGATGTTGCTACCGCACACCTCCTCTGTCATTGCCTCNTCTTATTTTGCCATTCCCGCGTAGGGGGAATCTAGAACATTATTGCATTGTCTTACTGCATCCCCACCTTCGCGGGAATTACAAAGTTTTTTTTAAAACCCCTATTCCTTAAAAAGAGGAGGGCTTGACCCATCCGTCTACAACATTAGCTGAAAGGTGAAAATAAATTGTTGGGCTTGTTGAGATTGGGTTTGGGTGGCGGTGGTGGTTTGTAGGCCAAGGGAGTAAATGAGGCAATCGCTTTTGTAGTTAATGCTTAGGCGGGTGGTGGTTGAGTAGTTTCCGGGGGAGTTGACAATGGAGTTTCGCGCAACCATTTGTTCAATAAAATAGCTTTTAATTGGCTTGAAGGCAATTATGTAAAAAGTGGAGCGAATATCGCCATTTATGGGACTAAGCGAGAAATAATCCTGCGACATTGTATAGCTACCGGCGGAAACATTTAGATATTTAAAATTAACCGCAGCCCTGTTAAGCAAAAATTTGCTGTTAAAGTCGCTGGCAGATTTTGTTACATTTTGCGAGTCTAGCGTAAAAATTGAATATTTTATTTTTAAATCGGTAGAATACCCATTAAAACCATTGGACAAATACGACATTTGCTGCACGGTTCCCTTGTTGTAATTGTTATAACGCTGCGCTAGGGTAAAAAACACTCCATCTGCCCCACTTTTGTTGTATTTGTTAAAAACCGAGGATAGGGTGACCCCGTAAGTTGCCCTAAGGCCGTCCTCGGTTTTATCAAACCCCGCAACGGAGTTGTTTGAAAATATGTTGGAGGGGTTGAGGTAGCCGGTGGAGGAGTCCTGATTTAAAATGTTTTCCTTGTTGGAATCGCTTGGGTTGTAATTTACGGCAAGTTTTGGCTCTATGCCAAGCGTTGCAAATTTTGTGCGTTTTTTTAGGGGGGAGGCGGCCGAAAAGTTAAAGTCTAGATAGCTAATTTGATTTTGCGAATTTCCGCCGTATTTTTTGTTTGTCTCGGTTAGTAAAACCGATTCGTAATTTTGCATGCTTTGATACCCATAAACATTGCTAACCCCACGCACCCCAACATTTGCAAGCTTGTAGCCCATAATGGCGGTTTTGCGGCTGTATTCTAGCGAGTTAGAAAGACGCGTGCTTATCATTCCCTGTTTGTTTAGTATATTTAGGTTATCGGAGGAGTAATTTATGTAGCTGTTCTCGTCAAGCAAGGGGGCGTCCTTTTTTGTGAAGGTTTTATTAAACAAAACCTGAGGCAAAATGCGTGGCTCCTGCACCGAGCCAGAAAGTGCAAGGGAAATATTTTGAAATTGCTGTGCATTAATATTAAAAAAACTTTTTTGAGCCGTATTATGTTTTTGATATTTTATGTTTGTTGAATAGTAAGGGTCAAACATTCCATCGTATTTTGCAACAAAGTAGATGTCAGATACCTTGCTAAATTCGTAATCAATACGGGCAATGGAGTTTTGTTTAGGGGCTAGCTCGTTGTTGCCATTAAATTGCACATAGTAGCGGTTTTCTTTGTTGGTGTTTAGCACTTGCTGGGTTGGCACATTTGGGATGTAGTCCTTTGAAAAGCGAGATTTTAACTTAAAATTGCTAGTTTCTGTGCGTTTTTTTGCGTTAATTCCAAAGTTGTTTTGCCTATATATTGCCAAATTGTTGGTGGTATTGTTTGTTTGTAGCTGCTTTATGGGTATTGCATTAAAAAAGCTAAATCCATTATAAAGCTCAAAATGTGGTAAAATTTTGTAGCCGTAGGTTTTCTCCTTTAAAATAGGGTAGAGTGTAAGCCCAATACCGCTTTGGTTTCGTAGGGCAATAACTTTTTGCTCCTCAATATATCGGCGATTGTTGCTTAAATTGGCTTTTACAAATGGCAAATAAAACACAGGCACATTATATAGTTTAAAACGAAAATTTTGCATCTCTGCCGTTTTTTTTTCGTTATCAAAAGTTGTTGTGGAGGCGGTAAAGCTCCAAGGCAAAATGTTTTTTTCGCATCTTTTTGTTTCGCAGCTAGAAATAACTGAATTGGAGATAATAAATTTGTTTTTGTCCTTCTCAATAAAATCGCCTTTTATGTAGGCGGTGCCAAGGCCCGAGGTGTAGCTAATGAGGGCATTTTGCAAAAACATGCTATCAAGCGAGTTAAAAGCAATCATCTCATCGCTTTTTAGGTTAATTGTTCCTGCTGCGGCTGGGTCATCGCTTATAATATCGGCATTAATATTGCCTTTAAATTCCGCAGTTTTGTTAGAGGAATTTACGGTAATTTTATCCGCCCTAATAACCGAGCCATTGTCGGTTGTTGCAACCGCATTATTTTGTGCAACAATTATGGCATCGTTAGTTTTTTGCGTATTTATGGGTTTTTGTGTCTTTTTGTCGTTTGGATTATAAACAAGGCTTTTGCCAAAAATACTCAAGCTATCCGCCTCTAAATCAATTGAATTAATTTGTTGTGGTTGCTTTTTTTGCGGAGTTTTTTTTGTTGCAAATTCCCTTTCGTTCCTTTGGTTTTGTAAAGTTGTTGAGGCCTCATCGCCCTCACCAAACCCCTTGCCAAGATAATTTAAATGTTGATTTTGCTGCACCTGATTAATTGTTTGTCTCATTGTGTTATTTTTTTGGTTAGTGCTTGCGCCGCCTTGATAAACATCCTCAAATGGCTCATCTCTCAGTAAGCTTTGCGAAGTTCCGCTTATGCTATACAAAATTGTGCGGGGTCTTTGGTTTTGCTCTTCTTCAATTTGATTACTAATTTGATCGCTTGCAAATGCGGCCTGCCCGCTATGCAAAAGGCATAAAAGTAAAGCAAGGTGTAAAGACCTCCAAAAAAACATAAAAAGTATTTATTATTACAGCGAATTTAGTGATTTATCAATAATTTTACAAGCCTCATCAATATGTTTTTTTGTAATAATTAGTGGAGGCAAAAGCCGTAAAACATCTGCCCCAGCAGTTGCGGCAAGCAGGCCATTTTGGCGGCATTTTTCAAGTAAGTTAGATGGTTTGTAATTTGCCGAAAGCTGCAAGCCAAGCATTAGCCCAAAGCCCCGTGCCTCAATAAGTTTTTGGGGGTGGTTTTTTACAACTTGCTGCAATTTTTGCATAAAATATCGTCCGCTTTCGGCAACATTTGCCAAAAATTTTGGCTTTGTAATTTGCCCAAAAACCTCCATTCCAACGGCCATAGATAGTGGGTTGGACCCGTAGGTAGTGCCGTGAGTTCCAGGCACAATTACCTCGGCAACTTTGTTTGTTGCCAAAACTGCCCCAAGGGGAAACCCATTGCCAATGCCCTTTGCGGTTGCTAAAATGTCGGGGGTGATGTCGGCATGTTCGTGGGCAAAAATTTTGCCGGTTCGTCCGTTGCCGCATTGAACTTCGTCCAGTGCTAGCAATATATTATGCTCGCTGCAAAGTTTGCGAAGCTCACGCAAAAATTCAAAACCTGCAAAATTTACTCCGCCTTCGCCTTGTATTGGTTCAATTAAAATTGCGGCGGTTTGGGGGTTAATGGCTTGTTTTATAAGCTCAATATTGCCGTATTGAATGTTATCAAAACCTTCAAGATGAGGGGCAAACCCCTCCATATATTTTGTATTGCCAGAGGCNCAAACCGTGGCAATTGTTCGCCCGTGAAAGCTGCCTTTAAATGTTATTATGCGGTTTTTTTCGTGGTTGCCGGCAACATAATGGTATCGTCTTGCAAGTTTTATAACCGTTTCAAGAGCCTCCGCACCCGAGTTGCAAAAAAATACCTTATCGGCAAATGTGTTATCGCATAGCATTTTTGCAAATTGTTCGGCCTCCGGTATTGTGTAGAGGTTAGATATATGCCACAATTTTTTTGCTTGTTTGTTTAAGGTTTTGTTAACGCTCCTTGGGCAATGCCCCAGTGCATTTACTGCTATGCCGGCTGCAAAATCCAAATATTTTTTTCCATCAACTGCATACAAATAAACCCCCCGACCCTTTTTAAAGCCAATTGACGACCTATTATGGGTATTAAATAAGTAAGATTGCATAATATATCATTATAAGAAATATATTTTAGGAGGAGTCTATTGCCTATTTTTTAAAATTCTATATTTATTTAAAATATTTTAGATGGGTATATACAACAAGCCGCCTAGAATGTCATTCCCGCCATCTTTTTGTCATTCCCGCGAAGGCGGGAATCTAGTAAAAACAATCCAATACTTTATAAAGCCCTCACCTAGCCCTCTCCCGCAGGGAGAGGGGATTTGACCCCACCTGCTACTTCGTCGCTTCCTCCCCTTAAAGGGGGGGTTGGGTAGGGTATTTTAAAAAACAATGCAATATTTTCCTAGATTCCCGCCTTCGCGGGAATGACACTGGGGGAATGACGAGGTGGGCTACAAGAAAAAAGCGGGAATGAGATAAACAAGGGGGCGGCAAAATTACAGCCCTACACCTGTAAAACATCCATAACTTCGGGGATGTAGTATTGTAGGGTGCGTTTTATGCCGTCTTTTAAAGTAACGCTTGAGCTGGGGCAGCCGGAGCAGGAGCCGTGCATTGAAACATAAACAACACCATCGTCGGCGGTAAATTTTATAAATTCAATATCCCCGCCGTCCAAGGCTACGGCTGGCTTAACGCGGTCTTCAATGATGTTGTAAATTTCTTGCTCTATTTGGCTATCAAAAGTGCGAGCATTTGCCGCAGAAGCGGCCTCAACAAATGGTTGCCCCGAGGAGATAAAATCCATCAAGATGCTTAAAATTTGGGGTTTTAAAATATCCCAAGACTCCTGCTCGGTTTTTGTAATTGTAATAAAATCATCCAAAATAAAAATTTTGTCAACCCCGTTAATTTCAAACATTTGTTTGGTAAATTTTGTATGAGCCTGCGGCATTGACCTTTCAAAAGAAGCACTCGCCGTGGCAGAAACTTGCTTTTCAAGCACAAATTTCAAGGAGTTAGGATTAGGCGTGGACTCGGTTTTAATAAACATAAAATGTTTTATGAATTTGCCTCTGAGGTTTGCAGCTTTTGTTTGTAGTTTTCAATTGCGGCTTTAATTGCGTCCTCAGCAAGTAAGGAGCAATGCCTTTTTACAGGCGGTAGCGACAAATGTTTTGCGATAACTTCGTTATTAATACCCATTGCATCGTCTACCTTCATGCCTTTAATTAGCTCCACCGCGTAGTTTGACGAGGCAATTGCCGAGCCACAGCCAAAGGTTTTAAATTTTGCATCAACAATTACGCCATTTTGCACTTTAATTTGCAGCTTCATAACATCGCCACATGCCGGGGCGCCTACAAGGCCCGTGCCAACATCGCCGTCCTTTTCGTTAAGAGAACCCACCGCATTGCTCAGGTCAATTCCGTTTGTAAGATTATCCACAACATCAACCACTTTCGAGCTATAAGCCATAACACTAATAAAATAATTACAATAACAGATTACCATTTTATAAAGCTCCTTTATATATTCATTTTATAAGTTGTCAAGGGTTTTGTGTTAATTTTAAAACTATATACAATTTATACAGAACTTTCATTTTCTACCAATCCCTCATTCTACAACCTATTGTCATTCCCGCGTAGATGGAAATTCAGTTACACATTGTAACACAGGGTTTGTATTGCTTCGTAGTTGCGGGTGATGTTTTCGGGTTTGTGGGGTAGAGAGAGGTTTTGCAAAATTTTTTCAACCTCCCACATTTCAGGATTACGAAGGTGAATGGTGTTTAGGTCAAAAATGCGAGACTCTATTTCGCTGGGAATTGGGTTGAAAATTGTTTGGTCGCTTTGCACAACAAGAAAATTTATTAAAATTTCGCCCCGTTTTGCAAGCTCCAACAAATAAAAAATTGAGGACTGCGTTTGCAAATTTGTAAAGTCCGTCTCCTGTGAAATTGTAAGTAAGTGGCGTTGTTTTATTTTTGTATTTTGCTGGTTTTGCAGAATGTTTTCAACGGCCTCTTCCATTTCTTCGGCCATTTCTGCGGCTGCGTCCTCAATGTTTTTAAAAGCATTTTCAAGCATAATTGCCTTACAAAGCAAAATGCCGCCTTGCTTTGAGCCAATAAAAACAGAAGGCACGGGGCTGTGAATTGTTTTTTCAAAAACCTTCGTGCCTTTGAGGGCATTTAAAAAACTATTCTCAAAAAAATTTTCGTAAAAATTTAACCCATTTTCGCACTTTTTTTGCATTAACAATAAAAATAATTTTATTAAAATTTATGTTCTACTTCCTCGTGTTTTTCAATAATTCGCTCAATTGGCTCGCCTTTTATAACGGTGGTAATTTCCTCGCCGGAGAGGGTTTCGTATTTTAAAAGCGCTTGTGCTAGGGTTTCAAGCTCGTGGCGATAGGTTGTTAAAAGCTCTTTTGCTTTTTCCATGCCGTATTGCACAAGGGCTTTAATTTCAGCATCAATAACTTTGTTCATCTCCTCAGATTGCATTTCTTTTTGATAAGGATTTGCCTCGTCCACACCGTGAAAAACAGGGCCAATTTTATCGCTCATTCCCCAATATTTTACCATATTAGAGGCAAGGGCAGTGGCTTGGCGAATATCGGAGCTGGCACCAGATGTTACCATATCGTAGCCAAAAATTAACTCCTCAGCAACACGCCCGCCCATTGCAACAACAAGGTCGGCCATCATTTTTTGGCGAGTGAGCGAAAAGCGATCCTCAAGCGGGTATCTCATAACAACCCCAAGAGCCATTCCACGAGGAATTATGGTTGCTTTGTGGATAGGGTCCGAACCCGGGGAGTGAATTGCCGTAATTGCATGACCAGCTTCGTGATAGGCGGTGAGTTGTTTTTCTTGGTCTTTCATAACAAGAGATTTTCGCTCTACTCCCATTAAAATTTTGTCCTTTGCATTTTCAAAATCGGCCATTGTAACTAATAGGCAATTGTGTCGAGCGGCCATAATTGCCGCCTCATTTGCCAAATTTGCAAGCTCTGCACCGCTAAAACCCGGAGTGGATTTTGCAATTTCCTCAAAATTTACATCTGGGGCAAGTTTTATGTTTTTGCAATGCACCCCTAAAATGGCAACTCTGCCTTTAATATCAGGCTTGGAAATTGTAACTTGGCGGTCAAAACGGCCGGGACGCATAAGAGCCTTATCCAAAACATCGGGGCGGTTGGTGGCGGCAATAACAACAACATTTGCTCGCTCGTCAAACCCGTCCATTTCAACAAGTATTTGGTTAAGAGTTTGCTCACGCTCATCGTTGCCGCCACCAGTTCCACTACCACGATGACGACCTACGGCGTCAATTTCATCAATAAAAATAATTGCTGGCGCTTTTGAGCGTGCGTCCGCAAAAAGCTCACGCACACGGCTTGCCCCTACGCCCACAAACATTTCAACAAAATCGGAGCCAGAAATTGAAAAAAACGGCACACTTGCCTCCCCCGCAATAGATTTTGCAAGTAAAGTTTTGCCACACCCCGGGCTACCAAACAACAAACAACCTTTTGGTATTTTACCACCAATTTTGCGGTATTTTTCAGGATTTTTTAAAAAATCAACAATTTCAACAAGTTCCTCCTTTGCCTCATCAATGCCTTGAACATCGGTGAAGCGGGTTTTTATGTCCTTTGGCAATATTAACTTTGCCTTGCTTTTTGAAAAGCCAAACAGCTTTGAGGGTCCACCACCACCCCCACCGGATGACTTTCGCATAAAGTATATCCACACACCCAAAAATAAAAGCGTGGGAAGCCATCCAAAAATTGCCGATAAAAACCTGCCAAAGCGGCCATTTTCGTCTTCAAGAACTATCCTGGTTTCAACTTTTTTATCCAGTAATTTTTCAATAACCGTGTTTGTGTAAAAAGGCATTATTGCACTATGAAAATTGCCGCCCGCCCCATCGGTATAAACAAGCATTGTTGGCATTACGGTGGCTTTTGTAACCTTTTGGGCTTCAAGATCGCTATAAAACTGATTTATACTAACGCTTTTGCCGTTTAAATTTGGCGTAAAAAACGAATAGGCAATAAACAAGCCAAGCAAAATACCCGTCCATCGTAGCGAATTTTTTTTCATAATCAACAAAAAATATTACCTTATATATATTTTCAAATTTTTAAATATCAAGAAATATCCTTACCATATTTTTATTATTATATACAAAAAAGTAGTATTATCGTTTCTCGTCATTCCCGCGAAGGCGGGAATCTAGTAAAAAATTGCAATATTTTTTGTAAATCGTTCATCCAATTTACTAATTTTTAATAAAATAACTTATTTTATAGACAATTATTTTTTTTAAAATAATTAGGTGGCATTACAATTATTTGTGTTTTTTTTATGTCTTTTAATTTTGATGTTGTATTTATTGGCGGGGGGCCGGGGGGTTATGTTGGTGCAATTAAAGCCGCAAAACTTGGTTTAAAAACTGCTTGCGTTGAAAAGCGAAAAACTTTGGGGGGAACCTGCCTTAATGTTGGATGTATTCCGTCCAAGGCCTTGCTTGAAATTACCCATAAATATGAGGCCGTTAGCAAAATGCTAAAAAGTGGGCTTGCTGAGGGCTCTTTTGCCATCAATTTTGATGAGATGATGAAAAAGAAAGAAAAAATTATTTCAACCCTTGCAGGCGGTATTGACGGGCTTTTTGCCAAAAACAAAGTAAAACGCTACATTGGGGGCGGCAAAATAACGGCAAAAAATACTATTGAAATTATCGCGGAGGATGGCACCAAACAAACAATTACCGCAAAAAACATTGTAATTTCAACAGGGTCTACGGTTACAACAATTCCATCGGTTCCTGTTGATGAGGAAGTTATTGTGTCATCCACTGGGGCATTGAGCCTCAAAAAAGTTCCACAAACAATGGTTGTTATTGGTGCTGGGGTTATAGGGCTGGAGCTAGGCTCGGTTTATGCTCGCCTTGGCACAAAAGTTAAAGTTATTGAATTTTTAGACCGCACAACCCCAACAATGGATCTTGAGCTATCTCGCGAGTTTGAAAAAACAATGAAGGACCAAGGCATTGAATTTGTTTTTAGCACAAAAGTTATTAGCGCTAAAAAAACTAAAATAGGAGCCGAAGTTGAGATTGAAAGCATTAAGGACGGCTCAAAAAGCACCCTAAAAGCCGATGTTGTTTTGTGTGCCATTGGCCGCAAGCCTTACACCGAGGGCCTAGGGCTTGAGGAGATTGGGGTTATTAAAAATCAACGCGGATTTATTGAAGTTGACAAACACTTTAAAACAAATATTGAGGGCATTTATGCAATTGGCGATGTTATACCGGGTATGATGCTTGCCCACAAATCCGAAGAGGAAGGCGTTGCAATTGCTGAAATTTTGGCCGGCAAATATGGGCATGTAAATTACGATTGCATACCAAGTGTTATTTACACTCATCCGGAGGTTGCAAGTGTTGGCAAAACCGAGGAAGAGCTTAAAGAAGCTGGAGTATCCTACAAAATTGGAAAGTTTAAAATGCTTGCAAATAGCCGTGCAAAAGCCGTGGACGATGATGCTGGTTTTGTAAAAATTTTGGCCTGCACCAAAACCGACAAAATTTTGGGTTGCCACATTATTAGCCGCGGCGCTGGGGATATTATCCACGAAATTTGTGTAGCTATGGAATTTGGTGGCTCCGCCGAGGACATCGCCCGCACCTGCCACGCCCACCCCACACTTAACGAAGCCATCAAGGAAGCCGCCATGGCCGTTGACAAAAACCAGATTCATTCGTAGGTTATCCTTTGTTTTATGACAAAAATAATTGCACTATTTAATAACAAAAGTGGGGTTGGCAAAACAACTTTTGCCTACAATTTAGGTGCTGCAATTGCCGCTAAGGGCAAAAAAGTTTTGTTGATAGATGGGGATTCTCAAATAAATTTGACAAAATCACTCTTTGGCTTTCCTGATATTATTGAGGACAATGATTTGTTTGAGGTGGAAAGGGAGGGTGAAATAACCGAAAAACTTTCTAACAATTTATCTCTAAAAGACTTAATTAACGCAGGAATAGCAAATGAATTTAATAATAAAAATATTTACAAATGCAATAAAAGCCAAAATTTAGATATTGTAGTTGGCTCAATTGACTCCTTTGTGGTTGATGCTCAATTGTTAACTTTTGCCAACTTANCTGGTGATGGTGGTAGAATTGTTTTTGCAAATGTGTATAAAATGCTTCAGCAATATTCGCAAACATATGATTTAGTTATAATAGACACCTCGCCAAGTGCAAATAGCCCGTTAAATGCAATGCTTGTTGCAATGTCCCACTATTTTGTCACTCCCATTATTCCATCTTACTACTCAAAAGAAGCGATGAAAAATTTGCCATTTATTTTTACATCTTGGAGACAAATGTTTGAAAGAGTTGTTAGATTGCCAAACACACCATTTGGCTTTCCTTTTAATGTAAAATTTTTAGGAGCCTGCGTTCAAATGGCAAAAAGATATGATGGCGAAAACAACATAGACGGTATAAGCCACGCTCATAACAATTGGATAAAAAGTATTAATGTAGTATTGCAAAAATTTATAAACGATCCATCCAATAAACATTGCACAAATTTTCAAGATATATTTCCCAACAGAAAGCCTTTTATCATAGAAAAATGTATTGATGTAGTGCCGGAACTGCGAAGCGTTGCTGAAAAATCTGGTAAGCCAGTAATTGCAATTAATCAAGAGGATTGTGATAAGTATGGCTCAACAAACTTAGTTAATATTGAAAACGAATTTTTAGGGAGTAAAAATACAAAAAACGAACATTATTATTCCAAAAAACTTATTACCGAGCAGTTTGAGTATATTTCAAGTTGTATTGTGAATGCCTTAAATAAAAATATACTATAACAATGCTAAAAATAGGCTATGAGTTGGAGTTTTATGTTTTTGAGCCGAGAAAACAGGGTGGAAGCATAATAAATAAATTTGGTGAAAGGGCTTGTTTGCAAAAAATACAACAAAACTTTACAAATCCAAACAATGCTGAAGGGGGGCAAAATTTGCAAAAACACCCTCAAAATACTGAGGAGGCAAATTTTTTACCTCAAGTTAGTGAGGAAAATCTAACCCCAATCCCTCAGGATAAATTGAACGAGCTGGCTTTACTTTTGCAGCAATTTGGCGAGCTAAAACGCGAGCGGGGCGAGGGGCAGCTTGAGCTTGCATCTAGGGTGTTTGGGATTGAGAATGAAGTTGAGAATCCCACTAGGGGGGGCACCACCCCACCCCAATCACCCAACAAAATTAAAAACTTTCTTGCAAAATATCTTAAACCCATTAAAAATAATAGCAAAGTAGAAATTGGCACAAAAATACAAAAAGAAATTACATTTTTAAAAAAAGAAATAATAAATTTTTGCAACGAAAACAATTTAGTATATTTTTTTGAGTCTCTACCCAATTTTGTTGAATCAAACGCACAACAACTAATTTTAAAATATTACCCAAGTAGCCTGCAATTTAGCTTTTCTGATAGTGAGGAGAGTAAAAAAGAAGATAAAACAGACTTACAAAAATACCTCACAAAAGCTTGCTTAATGGCCGTGGAGCAAAATATTGATATTTTACTCCCAACCCCCAGCTGCAAAAAACGAATAGAGCTTTGCTACGATGAAAAAACATCAACGGATTACAAAATTTCCGTCCCTGCCTACATTTGCTGGGGGCGGCAGAACAATCGCACAACGGCGGTTAGGGTGTGCAATAATCGCGTTGAGCTTCGCCCCCCATCCACCCTTGCAAACTCCGCAGATATAATAAATTGCGTTTTATCTTACTATTTTCAGCTCAAAACTGTTCACCTAAAAAACCTTCACCTTAAATCCCCAAGTATCTCTATGCAGCTTACAGAGCCAATATTTGCCAACGCCTTTAACACAACCCCCCTCTCCCCACCAATTTTAGCAGCCTAGATTTTTACGTAACCATCCACAAAAACCAACCACAAAGCAGCTTTTTAAGCACCTAGAGCAAGCAATTGGCTCTTACAAAAAGAGTGCCTAGCACTCTTTTTTGCGAGCGATTAGCACTTTACGGAGGGGAAAAAGATATTAATGATAGCTCAATTAGAGGGGTTTGTTAAAAAGCATTCTCCTTAGAGTGGATTTATACAAGGCTTTAAAGAAATTACAAACAGCATATCCCATTATTATGTAGAATTAGAAGATGACAATGGCCATGGATTTGGTATATGCGTTGTAAATAGTGGCGTGAAATACATATATCAAATGATAAAGGGAATGATTGATGGAAAGGTGCTTCTAATTCATCCAAACGGAGATATCCACGAAGGAGATTTTAAAAATGGAATCTTCCAAGGAAAAGGGAAGTGTTTGTTTGCAGATGGAAACATTTACGAAGGAGATTTTAAAAATGATGTATTACTTACAATAAACCAAAAAAGCTCTAGGGCTATGCTATTGGACTTCGGTTGTTTTGGCCATGATTTGCAGAAACAAATCTTTATGGATGCCGTAGAATCAAAGTTTAAATCAGAGAAACCAAAAGGCATTATTAAGGCCATCAAATCATACTTTAACTCAACGAAAGCAAATTCAAATAAAAAAATACTACAATTTGCAATTAATTTGTATGGAAATGAAACTGGAGTATTTTATACAGACAAAGATCAGATAGTTCAACATCAAACCATTTTTAACGATATAGAAAAGTTAGTAGAAAAAAACAAAGGCAAGGGTGTTAATGAACTTCTAATATCTTGTTTTGTTTGTCATGGAAAACAGTGTTTGGATAAGGAGAGTGTCGTTACTTACAACGGTAAAGCAATATCGCTTCAAAATGCTTTAATTAAATTATGCAAAAAACATGGAATAGAAAAGCTAAAAATTTATGCAAGTAAAGAGGGGGCGTCCTCAATTGTTAGGCCCAATTGTAATCCACTGAGAACAAGTGGTGAGTTAGCTAGGTGGAAAGCTTTAATACAAGTGATGGACCGAGCAATGTTGCGACTTTTGGAGAGGGCATGACTCGCCCCAGATCTAACTCGCTTGGTAATATAGGGGGGCAGTTACAAAACCAACTAGAAAGTAAATTAGCAAACCCATTACAACAACCTCAAAACTAAAAAGCAAGAGGTAGGTCGGCAAGCTTTTACGCCGCCCAAGCAAATAATTACTTGCTTTGCGGGAGCTTGTAAAGCAATCTTCAAAAAAGTTTTTTTGGATAATTTTTGAGAATTACTAAAAAAAAACAAAAAATAATTTACAATAATAAAAAAGGTTTGTATAATAAAATTATTGAATGTATTTTATAGTTATCGTTAAGTATTTATTATGACAAAGTTATATAAGGAAGTATCTAAAACCTCAACAAAAGTGGTGGATACTGAAATAAAAAATGAAGTAAAAAAAACAGCTAGTAAGGCAAAAGTTGCAAGAAGTAGCAAGGCAAAAGGCGCGAAGGCGGCTGAAGCTAAACAGGAGAAAATTTTAAATGCTCTTTCGGTTGCAAAATGGCTGGTTTTTAACACTGGGCTAACTTTTGGGCAAATTGCTAAGGCAGTTGGTATGGACGAAATTGAGGTAAATTCTATATCCGATGGATTTGTTGCTCTTTCAACCCCGGCAATTGACCCTGTTAGTAAAGGATACTTTTCTCGCGAGGACATTACCAGCGGCGAGGCGGATGAGGACCATCAATTAACATATCTTAAAAATACCGAAGGGCTATTTACAATTACAAACAAAAAACATAGCTACACCCCAATTGCAACAAGGTATAATCGCATAAGTGCAGCAATGTGGATATTACAAAATTACCCCAAGGTTCCGCTGCTAAAAATTACAAAATTGTTGAAGGTTTCTTCCTCAATAGCCCATTCTATAAAGGACAAAACCTACAAAAATGTTTATAACCTTACCGCAAAAGACCCAGTTTTACTGGGTGTTTGCTCGGTTGAGCAGCTAAATGCTTTTTCCCAAGAAAACGAGCAGCACAAGGCAAAGGCTGAATAATTGGTGAGTATCTATAAATTTTTTGATGAGCCGAAGCGAATTTATGTGAGCAAAACTTGCAAGGCGAGGAAAGTTTTTTGAAAAAAAGAAACTAAAAAGTGGGTTATAGATAGGTCTAATAAAATATTTTATATTAATAATTATATGCAAACTGGGTCGGCAAAATCTTTTTTTGCAAGAAACATCAATGTTATAATGTTTATAACATTATCCCTCAGCTGGGGGTTTAGCTGGTTTTGTGGCAAATATCAGGTCAACAACATTATCTACCCCGAAATTGCAGGAATGTATCGTTTTATTTTAGCGGCCCTTATTTTGCTTGCAATTTATGTTCCGCTCAAAAGACCAAGGTTAATACCCAATTTATCGGAGTTAAAAATTGTGGCGGTTTATTCGGTGTTTTCATTTTGCATGAATTTCATCATTTTTTACTATGCAATTTTTAAAATGGTAACTGGTTTTAATGCAATAATGTTTTCGTTTAGCATTGTTTTTAGCCACATTATTGGCAAATTTGTTTTTAAAATTGATAAAAAATTTGACTGGCGATTTTACACCTCTCTAATTATTGGAATCTCTGGTTTGTTTTTGGTTTTGCTGCCAAAATTTACAAATTTAAAAGTGAGTATTGACTTATTTATCGGTCTTTTTTTGTGTGTCTTGGCAACAATGTCGTTTTCTTTTGGCTCAACATTTTACGAAAGCAAGTCCGCAGCCGTAAAGGCAGACCCCATTGTTGTATTTATTTGGTGCCTAATTGGCGGAGCTTTTTATGCCTTGTGCTTTGGGTTTTTACATAGCATTTTTGCGGGGCAGCCCTTGGTTTTGCTTGCAAATTTTACTCCGCAATTTGTGCTTTCCCTACTTTATTTGGCCGGCCCTGCTACCGCCCTTGGTTATTTGTGTTGCATGCTTTTAATAAAAAATATTGGCTCGGTTAAAACAAATTATACCTCGCTTGTTTCGCCAACTATTGCAATGCTTGTAACATCGGTTTTTGAGGACTATAAATTTACAATGGCAACATTTATTGGTATATTGTTAATTTCTCTTAGTAAAGTTGTGATGTTTTACAGGCAGGGCAATGGCAAAAAATAAACCGCACATCTTGGTAATTAACGGACCAAACCTTAACTTACTTGGCAAGCGAGAGCCTGACAAATACGGCACGCAAACCCTTGAAGATTTGCAAAATATTTTAACCGCCCAATTTTTGCATCTTTGCCAAATTACTTTTTTTCAGTCCAATCACGAGGGCGAAATTATTGAAAAACTGCAAAACACCCCTGCAAATAGCTTCGTGCTAAATCTTGGGGCCTATACCCACACATCCATTGCAATTGCCGATGCCCTAACTTTTGCCTTGCAAAATAATCCGCAATCTGTTGCGGCTGAGGTGCACATTTCAAATATCTACAAAAGAGAGAGTTTTCGCCACAAGTCCTACATATCTGCTATTGTTGATGCAATTTTTGTTGGTGCCGGCCTTGATGGCTACTGCTACGCCCTAAGTTTTTGCATTAAAAAGTTGGGTTAACCCCCCTCATTCTTTTTTTTCCTCACTTCCGCAACTTTCACTCCCGCAACCCAAATATATCATTATAGCGAGGGAGGGAGTGCCGTTAAAATATCTATATCAAAATTTATATCAAGGCTACATTCGGCAATTCCACCTCCCCAACCTCGGCAAATTGAGGAGTGAGGTGGGAAGCAAGGTGGTAAACAAGGTGGTTAGTTGGGATTATGGGGGCATTTTCGTGAAAAAACGGCTCGCAGATGATTTGCACGGGGGTGGTTAGCAAGCTAAAAAATTGGCCCTGAGATTGCATTTTGATCGGTTGTAAATAAAGCGTTTGCAAGGTTTGGGCAGGGTATTTTTCCTTACGGAGCTGATCGCCTGTGTTAAATGCAAAGCATTCCTCAATTTTTTCACCAAAAAATTGAAGGCGATACCCAAGCGGGCCTTGCCCTTCGTGCGGGGATAAAAATTTATCATTAAAAATATCTAGCTCGCTTTTGGGCTTAATAAGATCAATAATTTGCCCGCGAACGCTGAACTCCCCTTCGTTTTCGGCACAGGAGACTCTTTCGTAGCCGCATTCAATTAACTTTGTAATGATTTGCTCGTAAGTTAGGTTGTTAACGGGGCAGAGGGGCGAGGTAAATGCCTCAATATTGCTGCACACACTTTTTTGCGTTGTAAATAGCAGTGGCGAAAATCCACCATCCAAAAATAGCTGCAAATTTGCAATACTTTTTGCAAAAATTGGATTAAAAACCTCAATGCAACCCTCAATTTTATCATCATTTTCGTGGAGATATGCCAATGGTTTCTTGGCAATAGTGTCGTTTAAGCAAAATGTTATGTTAAATAGAATATTTTGCAGGGTTTTTTCGTTTTTTGCAATGTAAATAAGGCTCTCTTGCTGTTTTAATGCCTTAATTTGTTGTTGCAAAAAGTAAAAATAAGCACTTTGCGGAGCTAAAATTTGCTTCATATTAGGTGTTAATTATATCTAAAATTAAGTGTTTTGTAAATGGTTGAATATTATTTACAACAAAATAACAAAAAACTGCTTCCAATAGCTCGGCCTTGGTAAGATTTTGCGAATTGGCTTGATTATGCCCCGCATAAACGGCGGAAAGACGAATAAGCAAATTGCCCTCCACAGCATTTGTAAAGGCAAGTTTTAGCTCGGTATTTATAATACTCAACAAGGCTTGCTCTCGCTTTGTAAGTAAAATAATGTTTTGCTGCGTGCCTGCAAGCGATAAAAAAATAAAAAACGGATTTTGCAAATTATAATGCAAAATTTGCTCAGTTTTTGCCGCAAATTGCGAAGGGGCAATGCCAAAAAATGTTTCGCAAAGACTTTCACAAAGGGCCGCTTTAGCAAAACAATGTAAAAACATTGGATAGTTATGGTGGGACAAAATTTTAAAAATCTCATCCCTCACGCGCTCCTTTGCAAGTAAAATAATGCCGTCCTGATTTGGCATGCAGGCATTTTTGTAGCTTTGCGATAAATTAATACAGGCGTTTAGGCCGTTTTCATTAAATGTGGTGGAAAATCTGCACGAAAACCTAAAAAAACGAAGCATTCGCAAGTAGTCCTCCCTTATACGCTGCGTTGCATCGCCTATAAATTTTACTTGTTTGTTTTGCAAATCGGCAAGACCATTGTAAAAATCGTGTATTATATAGGTATTTGTAGCAAAATTGGGCTGTAGATAGATAGCATTTATGGTAAAATCTCTCCGCTGGGCGTCCTCCTCAATTGTGGTGGCAAACTGGGTTTGGGTCCAACGGCCATTTGGGTTGATGTCCATTCGTAGAGTTGTAATTTCTAGCTTGGTTTTGCTTTTTACAACCACATTTGTTACAATTGTGGTTTTTGCAAAAAACCCATTTTCGGTGAAAATTTTATTGATAACCTCAGGATGCAAATTTGTTGCAATATCAACATCCTTGTTGTTTTTGCATAAATAATTAACAAAATCCTCAAGATTTTTATCTTGGGGCCGCGTTAAAAAATAATCCCTCACACACCCACCAACAAAATAAGCCTCTCCCGCATTTTGCAAAATAATTTCAACGGCGCCCCTTATAATATTTACTTGCATAGTTTTAAAATATTTTGTTTATTTAGCGATGCATTGTTTAACTAGATTCCCGCCTGTGCGGGAATGACACAAAAGGGTGCGGAAACAAATCCAAAACATTGTCATCC
>JGI12421J11937_10000324_pt1 | contig 18354 bp, 16 predicted proteins | sample LakErihyJuly2011_2_FD_11937 | JGI IMG/M metagenome (IMG submission 11937)
CCCGTAAGCTCGGCAATGGAGAATTGTTTTTCGCCTTGAAGGGCGATAATTTTAACGGAAATTTGTTTGCCGAGCAAGCGCTTGAAAAAGGTGCGGCGTTTGCCGTGGTTGATGAAGGTGATTTTGAAAACAGCAGAATAATTAAAGTAGAGGATGCATTAAGGAGCATGCAAGATTTGGCAAGATTGCATAGGCAAACTTTAAATACGAGGGTACTTGGAATAGGGGGGAGCAATGGAAAAACCAGCACCAAGGAATTGCTTGTTTCTGTTCTATCTACCGAATACAATGTGCATTTCACCCATGGAAATTTAAACAACCATATTGGATTGCCTTTGACGCTCTTACAATTGCGCATCGAACATCAAATTGCAGTAATTGAAATGGGCGCAAATAAGGCTGGAGATATCAGTGAATTATGTGCCATTGCAGAACCAGAATTGGCCTTGATTACCAATATAGGAAAAGAACATTTGTTGGGGTTTGGCAATATTGAAGGTGTTGCAGCCGCGGAAGGCGAGTTGTTTAATTATGTGGTCGAAAGCGAAGGATATGCCTTTGTAAACATAGATGATGTATGGATTAGTGAAATGGGTGAGAGGCTAAACAATAAGTCTGAATATGGAATGAAATGTTCAAAATTGTTCGAATTGGAGATTGTTCCCGATATAAGATTTAAATACAAAGAACAATATATTCATTCTCCTTTAATGGGTTTGCATAATGTTCAAAATATTTTGGCCTGCATTGCTGTGGCAGAGTTTTTTCATTTAACTGACACTCAAATTAAATTAGGCATTGAAAGCTACGTGCCACAGAACAACCGCTCCCAATGGATAGAGGGTAAACACGGCAATAAGATCTTGTTAGATGCCTATAATGCAAATCCTAGCAGTGTAGAAATGGCACTAAAAACCTTCGCTCAAATGAAAGGCAATAAAATAGTATTACTTGGTGATATGTTCGAGTTAGGCGAACATGAAGCCCAAGAGCACCAAGCCATTTTGTCTCTCTGCGAAGAACTTGATTTTTCAAGTGTTGTTTTGATTGGAGCAGCCTTTTACAAAACTGAAACAAAATCCAATAAGATTCATTTGTTTGAAACAAAATCNCAAGCCAGACAATNTGTNTCTGAAAATGTNAACGAAAGTTTAAGTGTTTTGATTAAAGGNTCAAGGGGAATGAAGATGGAAGATCTTATCGATCTTTTTTAATCTTCGTAGTCATCTACTGGCTTGTCTTTGCTGTATTGATCGTCGCTCTCTTCTTCGCCGTCAACTTCGTCCTTTTCTTCATTGCTAAAGTCCATTTCTTCGATGTCTAAATCGTCGAACATTTGCTTAAGCTGTGAAGAAACTTTTATCAAAAAGATGGTGTCCTCTGTCTCTACTCTTACGGCTGAAATTAATTCTCCTTTTGCGTTAGGGAATTTAATAACGTCGCGTTCGTATCCATTTGGATACAATTCTCCTAATTGATTTAAAATTTCATCAGGTACGTTGCTGTAATCTACTATTCTACGTTTTTTATCCATTCAGTGTGAATTCTTGTCACTGCAAAAATATATTCTCCGAACTAATGTTTTTAATTTTTTTTTAAAAAAAGTATTTTTTTTTAGACGCCTATTACAATGCGCTTATTTAAATTAATTCCACTTTATAGTCATTAGTCTAGCAATGGGTTTTGGGTATTTTATTGGTAAAAAGTCGATATAAATTACACAATTGTACGGATATGCAAGAAAATAATTACTTGCATTTATTTAAATGTCAACATCAATTCCTTGAATCAGTTTGCTAATTCTTTGTTTTTTTGAGTGCAGAAGAAAAATAATTCAAAAAAAAAGCGAACCGAAGTTCACTTTTTTTATTTAATGCCTTTTATTTTTGAGTAATTTTATATGAGAAACTAAAACTAAACATTTGACCTCTTCTGTATGACAATAATTCTTGGTCTGTGCGCTCTTTCTTGTAGTCTATTTTATTGTCGCCATTGGTGTCCTGCCACAATCTGTTTTTGTAGTTCAAAATATCACTTACGCCAAACTTAATACTTACCCTTTTGCTGACTTCTTTGGTGAAGGTTAAATCCAAAGAATGTCTTGGCATTTCGTAAACTGTAGGGAAAATGTTGTTTCCTACATAGACAATGCGTTTTCCATAAATATTATAAGCTACATTGATGCTCAGGCCACTGTCTGTTTTGTACTGCAATGCCGCATTGAAGATGTATGGAGATTGACCTTGCAAGGGCCTGGTGCGCGCTTGACTTAAAGTGCTGTCTTTTCCTAAATCAACTTTGCTTATGATGTAAGAAGCATTGATTAAGAAAGACAATCTTTTTAGTTGTTTGTTTTGAGTGCTGTTCTCAAATGACTTTCTAAATTCCAATTCTGCACCCATATTGGTAGCGCTCATGGCATTCTTTAACTGGAATTGTTGGCTCAAACCAATTGGCTGAACGAAGTTTTCGATTGGATTAATAAACCGTTTATAGAAAACACCTAAACTAAATGTCTCAGAAGAACTTGGATAGTTTTCAAAACGCAAATCCAAGTTGTCAATGGTGCAAATTTTCAAATCTGGGTTACCGACAATGTTCACATCATACATAAAGTCGTAATAAACAAATGGAGCAAGTTCCCTGAATTCGGGTCTGTTAACTGTTTTTCCGTATGCCAAACGCAGTTGATTTTTCTTCTTCTTGTCGAAGTAGTAAGCCGCATTAAATGAAGGTAAAATGTTAAGGTTGGTTAAGTTGATGTTGATTTTGTCTGCTCCAATGGCACTTTTTAAACCTTGCTGGAAGTATTCTGTTCTTACACCTAAATTTACATTGAACTTATTGAATGGAATACTTGAATTTACATAAGCACTGATTAGCTGGTTTTGAGCAGTGTATTTATCACTTGGGTTTGTTCCCTCTGCTGGTTTTAACCCTGATGTGCTGTTGATGTTTTCAGGACTGAAAATCTGATCGATTGGTGTTTGTAAGAAGTCGTTTTTAAGTGCGGGGTTTCCTGAATAAACAAAACCAAACCATCTTGCTGCGAAGGTTCTGGATTTGTTTTCTGCATAGGTTCCAAAACGTAAAGTTATACCGTTTATAGAATCAAATTTCGAAGCAAATTTAGTTTCGTAGTTAATGTTAACAGCCAGTGAGTTTTCTTTTAAGTTAGAAAAGAACCTAGCCGCATCAAACAAATTCGCACTAGGAGGATCAACTAAGGTAAATACACTATTTGCGTTGGCTGCCCTTACGGTTCTGAAACGTCTAAAATCAGGTTCGTTTCTTTTAACATTGCTGTATCCTAGGGTGTATACCAATTTGTCATTTGTGCCGATTTTGTGGTTGCCCTCAAACTGTCCAAAGTATAAGCTTCTAGAGGTGTAATGAAAGCTGTAGTTTTTCCATTCATCATTTGGCCTTTCTGTTGGAGTTACGCCTGTTCTGATGGTAGTCTCATTTTCTCCAATTTGATTGTAAATGTTCTTAAATGTAAAGGTGCTTTTGCTGTTCACTCTATAAATCCAGTTGCTCAACAGATTGAATTTGGATTCTATAGATAAATTGTCATCTGTGTAATTGAACATTTGCTGCACATAATTGCTAGGATCATTTTGGTACCTGTAACGTTTCATTTGAGAAAACTGGTAGCTGGTAGAATATGAAAAGTTATTTACTGTGTACAAACTCCTGCTGCTGTATTTCTCCTTTTTAAATTTAATGCTTTGGCCAAATCCAAAACCAGCGCCAAAATCTAAGGGGCTTCTGAAATTACTCAAAGAATAATTGTTGTTAAACATTTTACCATAGGCAATGTTTTGGCTGTTTGACATTGTAGACAAGCTGCTCGGAAGTGCACTTGGTAGAGCTCTGCTGCCATTATCAAACCCGAAATAATCGGTGGCGCTGACATTGTTGTTAAGATGGCTGCTAAACGTTGTATTCAATCTAAACCCGATTCCGAAGCTATACGAAACAAAATTTTTCTCAATTTCGCTTTTGGTTAAAAGTTTGATAACACCACCCGCAAAATCGCCAGCCAAATCAGATGAAGGCGATTTGTAAATGGACATTTTGTCCAACATATTAGAAGGAACCAAATCAAATGAAAATGCTCTTTTGTCAACTTCTGTGCTTGGGGCATTGATGTTGTTAATTTGCACACTGTTGTAGCGTTGGCTCAAACCACGCAACATGATGAATCTGTTTTCCATTAAGGTAACTCCGGGTACACGTGCAGCTACTTTTGCAGCATCACCATCATTGCTCTTTGCAATTGAAGCGCTGGTGATAACGTTGGTAATGGTTTCGGATTTTTGCTGATCTTTAATTCCAGCTGCAACAGTGGTTTGTGGCTTTCTGTAGGTTACCTTAACACCTTTTTTGGTTTCGGTTTTTTCTTGCAGGTAAACAATGCCAATATTTTTAGTTTCCCCCAAACCAACACGAATGCTGTCAACCTGGCGGTTTAAAAACCCATACAGCTTGATCGAAATTGAATAGACCCCTGGCGTTAAGCCAGTAATTGCAAATTCGCCTTTAGTCCCTGAAATTTCAACCTTGTTCTCCCCAATTAAGGTAATCGTTGCACCTTGGATGGCTTCTTTTTTCAAGCTCTCCTGAAGCAAGCCTTTGATAGTGGAAGTTTGAGAAACAGAAAGTTTTGAGATTAATAATGCGAATGTGATTATGAAAATTCGTATGGTCCTATTCATAATGCAAAACACGGCTTGTAATATTAAGTTTGTCTTAATCTAAAATGAATTTTTACGCTGGCCTTATTTGGTCTATACTTGGATAATCCCAATGCTACCAATATATTTTCAGTATATTTACAATTTTAAGACTTTTGCCTAAATGGTAACAATTTGATAATATTCAAATTGGTTTCCCTTAATCTTATCAAACGTATTTTGTATCAATGAAGGTTGTATTTTTGTTGATCGTTTTGGTAAGTGCAAATATTTTTGCGTATGACCAATCTGCTGTGCAATTAATACAGGTATCTGACAAAAACAATGAATTGGTTTCAGGTGCAAAGGTTGAACTTGTAGGAACCGGAAAAGTTTACTACACCAACTCCAAAGGTGAGTGTTATGTTCCAATACAAATTTACAAGCAATGCCAATCTGTGAAGATTGATTGTGTCTCTTACAAATCTACCCTATTAAAGGCTTACGAAATAAATTCTAAAATTATTTTGGATAATAGGTAAATTTTTTAGTACCTTTGTTATTAAATTGTTAAGCCATCATGAAAACTACATTAATTATCTCCGCCCTTTTTCTGTTCTCATCCGCTAATTTAAGCGCTCAAAATACTGATGTTCAACTAAATACACAAGGAAAATACGTTAATTCTGCTGGAGAGTTTTTAACTGGCAGTCTTGAGTTTTTCTATGCTACTGGCCAAAAAGAATCTTTTTATGAAGTTTCAAATGGCATTAAAGATGGTCAAATGATTGTCTACAATATCAACGGAACAACCAAAGAACTTGGTTCTTTTAACAATGGCCTTAAAGTTGGTGAATGGCGTTCATATAATGATAAGGGTGTTTTAGAGTCACTTGCATTTTATAAAAACGATTTGAAACACGGAACTTGGAAAGTATGGGATGCTCAAGGTGTTTTGCGTTCTGAAATGCACTACCACAGCGGTGCGCGTGTTGGCAATTGGAAATCATTTGATGAAAATGGCAAATTGATCGAATCTGTTAACTATTAATTAAACGCTTAATTAGCATTCTGTCTACTTTCCCTCCTTCATTGTATGGGATAGAATTTATTTCAATAATTTCCTTAGGAACTGCATAAAAGTTAATCTCTTTTAAAAAGCTCAAGTCGTAATTTTCGATCAGGGCTTTTTTTTCGCATACTAAGACCATTTTTTCTCCTAGTTTCTCGTCTTTAATAGCACTTATTGCAAATTTCAGATTTTCTGGATACCTTTCGTGTATTGCTTTTTCGATTTCTTCAATTTGTAGTTTTACGCCACCTGAATTCACCACAAAGTCTTTGCGGCCTAAAACCTTAAACCGCCCTGCTTCATCCATTTCAATTAAATCATTCGTGTGTAAGCCCTCTGGATTAAAAGGGCTGAAAATTACTGCCGATCCATCGCTGTCTTTTTTTATTTCTATGTTTTCAAGGGGTGTAAACCATTTGCTTTGGTCTAAACCATTAATATTCCTCACCGCCACATGCGAATAGGTTTCACTCATTCCATAGCTCTGACGGATTTGACAGCCAGATTGAATACGCTGCAATTGAAGTTCCAATCCTTCTGATATTTCAGCACCCCCAATTAACACTTCTCTAAAACGCTTTAAATTTTCTCGACTTATTTCATCCGCTAAAATGTTTTGCATTTGAAACGGCGTTACAGATATTATATCAGCATCAATATTTTCGTTCAAAGGATTGCCTGTTGCTTCTTCAACAATTAATTTTAATCCCCAAACTTTTGCCCGCACCAAGACCATTAAACCGCCTACTTTATTTAAGGGCAAACAGCAAACTAATGTTTCGTGACTTTGTGGATGCATGAACTTAGCTGTCTGCATGGCGCTCCATTCCATCCATTTTCGCTCAAGTACAATGGTTTTTGGTTCGCTTGTGCTGCCAGAGCTTTGTATTTTAAATACCGTTTCGCCTCGGTCCCAAGCACTCAAAAAATCTGTGGCTTCCTCTAAACTCATTTTAAAGTTAAAAAGGTATCAACTTCTTTTAGAAACAAATCGATTTCTTCAAAGCTGTTGTAAATATGGGTTGAAATGCGCAAGCAATTGATGTTGTTTTCTGCCACATATCTGACTATGATTTTTTTCTCGGCACATTGTGATTGCAACTTTTGAACGTCTGTGTCTTTTATTTTAAATGAAATTTGAGCAGCTTTGGAAATATGTTCTGTTGGGGTTAACATTTCGATGTCCTTATTCATATTCATAAGATGGTCTTGTAAATAATTTGCCAATTCTTTCACCCTGGCTTCAATGCGGTCGCGTCCAATCTGATTTTGAAATTCTATTGCTTTTGAAATGCCTTTTAAAAGTGCAGGATTTTGAGTGCCATAATAGTAGCGGTGCCCATTGTCTGCATAACCCTTTAAACTTGGCGGGTTGCTTAACATATCCCAACCCGTATCAAAGCCTCCACCACCATAATACACTTGTACTTGATTGCGCATATTTTCTGAAACATACAAAAATCCTGTACCTTTCGGGCCTAGCATCCACTTATGGCAGCAGCCTGCATATAAATCACAATTAATGTCCTTCAGGTCCAATTGCAACATGCCAGGTGGGTGTGCGCCATCCAAAAAACTAATGATGCCCTTTTCCCTGGCAATTTTACAAATTTCTTTTACAGGCAATACATAACCTATGGTGCAAGGAATATGGGGCACACTGATGACTTTTGTTTTTTTTGTAAGTACTTTTTTTAAATTTTCTATTGTCTCTTCTGCGGTTTTTCCTAGAGTTAAAATTTTTATACTTATGCCATGAAGTTTAGATCTGTTCAACCAGGGTGTTGCGTGTCCCACATGTTCATGTCCGGTCATTATCACTTCATCGCCTTCTTTTAAGCTTAGCCCCCAACAAACCACATTAATGCCTTCAGTGACATTGCGGGTTAAACTAATTTCGGAATCTTTGGTGTTTAAGAATTGAGCCAATGATTTGATGGCAGTGTCTTCGTATCCACCATAACGACCGCTGCTTTCTATTTCAAGCATTTCTTGCTGCACCTCGTTGAGCACCGAATAGGGCGACGGACCAATGGTACCATTGTTTAAAAATATTTTTGAATGGCTTAAAGGGAATTGCGCCCTTACCAATTTCCAATAGTTTTCATCAGCCTTTGCGTCTTGAGGAATCAAAGGTGCTGCCAATACGCTTTTACTTCCAAGCCCTATTGCCCCAGCGGCCAGCAAACCAGTTCTAATAAAGTCTCTTCTATTGCTCATAAGTGATTGATGAAAGAACAAACTTAAATAAAGTTTTTGGAATTCATGTAAAAAAAGAAACCCTGCAGAAATCTGCAGGGTTCGTTGTTATGAAAATAATAATACGAGCAATTAGTATGCTGTGTTTTGTGGGTTGAAGTTGCTCCACATGTCAGTCCAATCTGAACTTCCGAAAGCACCTTTAAATGCAGTTGCTGTGAAACCTGAAGCCAATTTAGCATCAGTGAAAGCAGCACCTGTTTGAGTTAAACCTGTGAAGGTAGCGAAGCTAGGATCAACTGGGTAAGTTCCAGCTACACCAGCAACTGTGTTGTAGTTCATAAACAATTCAGCAGGGATACCAGCATCTCCTAAAGATTTAGAAGCAGGGATGGTACCAGCCATTGGTGCTGTTTTTGTAAATACTAAGTTTGATTTTGTTGTATTCCAGTATGTAGCAACAGGAACACTAGCAGTTGTACCACTAACGAATGGGTTAGGGTTCTTTTTGTTGGCACCAGTAGCTACCAATATGTTTTTATCTAATACACCTAAACCAGTTGTGAAGTTTGTTACAGCAGCAGAACCGTCGATGTTTAATCCAATTGGGAAACCAGCAAATACAGAGTTGAAAATTGAAATCTCACAGTTTCTTCTCAAGTGCATAGCATGTTGGTAGTTATTGCTCAAAGATTTAGTTGAGTCAAATACTGGACCTAATATTGTGATGTTTGAGAAAACAGCAGCAGTTTTAGGCGTTGCAGTTGAACCAGACGCATCGTTGTCAACTTCAAAACCGTTTGAACCAGATTGGTCAGCGTTGAATGGATCGCGAACTGAAACAGCGAATTGTACATTACCGCTGAAACCGAAATCTGCATCAAAATCATCATCCCATGAAGCAACAGATACTAAGTGTGCGCAATTAACTACACCACCAAACCATTCGAATCCGTCGTCACCACCGTAAGTTACTTGAACGTAATCAATTGTGGTTCCGTTGCCAATTGCACCCATTGTCAAAGCATTGGTTTCATTGTTTGGCGTTAAAGCGATACCAGCATATTCGATACGTACATATTTCAATATACCAGAATTGTCATTGTTGTTAGCAGTGCTGTTAAATGTACCATAGTTAGCAGCTGGAGAAATACCTTCAATAGCTGGGTTGTTTTGGTTAATATTTGCTTTACCTAACATAACTATACCACCCCAGTCACCTTGTTCTCTTTCGCCAATTGCTTGGTTACTTGTAAAAACGATTGGTTTCGCAGCAGTACCTTCAGCAACTAATTTTCCTCCTGGCTTAACCAAAAGAGTACCTTTAGTAGCTTTTTGGCCAGTCAAAACTGTACCAGCAGGGATAGTTACGATCGCGCTGTCTGGAATAGTTACCACACCTTTAATAAGGTATTTTTTAGTAGCGTCTAAAGTTTGAGTTTTTAATACACCCATTAATTCAACAACATTTGAAGTTGGAACTTCAACTGGAGGTGTAACAATCACGTCCTCTTTACAAGAGCTAAATGCAGTGATAGCAACCATGGCTAAAGCACTCATTTTTAAAAGATTTAAATTCATATAATTTTTGATTAATTTGATGCTACAAATCTGCCCCTCCGATATTAAGCCTATATTAATTCGCTTTTAATTATATATCATAATTTAAAGTTTAATGTAAATAAATTGTTTTGTTTTAAACACCTCTAAAAAGCTTCAAAGTCGAAAACCTTCAATTATATCTATGCTTCTATTGTGTTAATTTAAAATCACAAGCAATTAGTACACGTAATCCATGGCTTCTTCTCCACCCATCTTTTTGATTTTGTAAACCAATGTTAACATGAAATATTGTTGAAGTCTATTGTTCCAGGTAACACTTTGAAACGGCTTGCGTTGATTTCTATGGTATCGCCTTTCATTCTAATGGCAGACGTTCGAACAGTAAAGCCTTTAAGTGAAAACGCTAAGGGGCTTAATTTGATGTCTCCATAATCTTCAAACATCCATCCACCCACTTGCATTGGGTCTTTAATGGTATGCTCATTGTATCCAATAATACTTATAATAATTAAAACCGAGTCGTTAGACTTTGTGCTAAGGGTGAAATTGCCGTTGGGCGTTGTAAATCCAAAGTTCAAAAGCATGGTATCTTTCGCACTAAAAATACTGATGGTGGCATCTGCTATCGGTTTTAAACTGCTCGAATCGACCACCCTTCCTTTAAATGATCTTTGCCAAGTTTGTGCTTTAAGATTTGAATAACATATAAAAACAACCAAACAAAATAGAGCGAATCTTTTCATGATTTTAAGCCACAAAAATAAGTTTTTAAACGCAATATTGAAATCATAATGATAAGTCAAAAATTATAAGCACTGTGAAAGCGTATCCTAAGCGCGCGCTTATAGGAACACTAAGTTATATGCCTGCAGTATTCGACTTCGCGGTTGCAAGTGTTGCCATGAGGCATATACTGGGCGAGAAGTATTAAACCCTTGAATCGCCGTATTTAATTATTTGTTTTTTTTTTCGAAAGCAGCGTGTAATAAAAAGCCTGCTTCACACCTTTCAGTATTCGTTATTGTGGTGGGAATTTTGTTTAAACACTCGAATTTTCATCTTCCCATTTAAAGCAAATCCCCGTATATTTGAAACCTTTTAAGCCTTACCGAACATTCATGAAACAATTCCTTTTAATATTATTGCTAACGCCTTTTATTGTTTTCTCGCAGCAAAAACCAAAAGCACCTGCGGTCGCCAAAAAGCCAGCCACTAGCACTGCAACAAAGAAGCCAGCAACAAGCACGGCTAAAAAACCAGCAAGTGCATCGGCCGCAAAACCTGCTACAACTGCAGCGAAAAAACCAAATCCTCAGGTCGTTAAATTAACTGAGCAAGCTTATGCCTTTTATAGAGATACAAAAGATGCAGAATGCGAAAAAGTAATTAAGCAAATTTTGGTTTTGGATCCTAAAAATAGAGATGCTCATTTAATGAGGGCCAATATTGCCATGTTTAACAACAATTTTGAAGAGATGTGGAAGAATTTGGATAAAATGTATAAGTTCTATCCAACAGAACCTGAAGTTTATGCAAAGTTTGCAGTTACCCATTTAAACTATATGTTTTTAAGTGACAGTATAAAAAGAGTTTTATGCCGAAAAAGCATAAAAATTGCCAGTAGAAATGCTGATGGTTATGCCAATTTAGGCATGGTGGCAATGGCTGGCGGGTATTATCAAGATGCCATAAATTGTTTTGATATCAGCTTTAACAAAACCTGGAAAGATACTTTAAATAGGGTTTACTTAAATCTGTTTTACGCAAGATGTTTGTATGGTGTTGGTGACACCACCGGTGCAATTAGCCGTCTTGATGAGATTATTCCAAGAATTACAGGAAATGATAAATACACGTCAATATTTTTAAGGTCTAAATACAAATTGGATTTGAAGCAAACGGATGTTCAGCAAGATATAGATACCTTAAATTCCTATGCGCCCGAGCAAGCAGATGTTTGGATTTTAAATGCGAAGTATTTGAATTTAACGGGTCGTTCCGATTCCGCTTGTCTTTTGGCCAAAAAAGTGCGTTTATCCGAGGGTGGAGAGGCATTTGATTTGTCTGAATTTTGTAAAGATATGGGCAAATCGTTGGACCTATTGAAGTACAGAAAGCTTACCTATTCATTAGGTGATGCCGATTTCATAGTTAATTTAAACCAATTTAATTATGGGGGAGGTATCCAGTTTAATTGGGAAAGAGGCAAGAGTTTTAACCCTAGCGGTATTGAAAAAGGCAAAATCACCATAGCTACAAAGGCCTTAGATTCAGCATTGTTACAAACTATAGAATTTAATGCAGATGCAGATGTGAGCTTGCTGGAAAACAATTCAACTTTATGGCTAAGCAAAGCGCAATACAAGACCTTGAAAGAAAATTCAACATGTAAATTGGGTTTTGGTTCAGGGCCATTAAACGCATACAGGGTAATTGGGCACGAACAGGTTGAAGTTTTTAATGCTTCAAATAAAGAGGTATTAATTGATTGTGTGGTGATTACGGATGGTGTCAATAAGATTTGTTATTTAGACGATTCAGAGAATCCTCTAATTGTAAAAATCGAATCAGAGACCTTTAATTTAATTCTTACGAAATTTCAATAAATTTCATCGAACAAGACAACATTTAAGCATCTTTTTTGTTATATTCGTAAGTGCGAATGAACAATTTTAGTGAGTTGAAATATCGATTCAATTATGCAAGCCCAACTCTGCAATTAATATTTATTAATGCGGGTGTTTTTATATTTGCATCGCTGTTTAATTTAATCGTTTTTTTGTTTTTGGGTGTTAAAAAGTTTTTATCACCATCCTTGTCTTTGCCCTCTGCATGGTCTGATATTTTTATCAAACCATGGACCATTTTAACTTATCAGTTCAGCCATTTCGGTGTTTTTCATTTTGCATTTAATATGTTGGTTCTTTATTTCGCTGGAAACATATTTTCTGATTTCTTTAAGAAGAAAGATGCTTTCAAAGTGTATGTTTGGGGGGGGATAGTTGCGGCTTTGCTTTTTGTATTGGCATCCAACTATATTCCGGTTTTTAAAGGCAATTCGTATACCTTAATTGGCGCTAGTGGTTCAGTAATGGCCATTTTATTTGCAGCTACGGTTTATGCGCCCAACATAAAGGTCTATTTATTTGGGGTGTTTCAAGTGAAATTAAAATGGATTGCTCTTGCTTATATTTTAATGGACTTGATTTCTATTTCAGAATCCAACGCGGGAGGACATATTGCCCATATTGGAGGTGCAATATTCGGTTGTTGTTTTGCCCTTTTCAGGCAGGGTAAATTGCAGGTTCAAATCCCAATGTCAAAGTCTGAATCAAAATACAATTCAAGAAAGCTAAAGGTAGAGCATACCCGCGGCAATTCAGGACCAATAAAATCGAGTCAAACTTCTAAAAAGCGCAATCCGAGCCAAGAAGAAGTTGATGCCATACTGGATAAGATATCAAAGTCAGGATACGACCGATTGAGCAGTGAAGAGAAAGATATATTGTTTAAAGCCAGTCAGGAATAATCAGATTTGATAAAATTTTTTAGACGCTTCTTTTTTGCATTTAATATCATTGCCGCCATCTTTTTGATTGGCGCTTACCTCTCTGTGCTAATCAGTCCGGCAGAAGCTTGGATGTTTTCTTTGCTCGGTTTGGCTTATCCGCTGATCTTAATTGTCAATATACTTTTTGCGCTTTTTTGGTCGTTTCAATTGAAAGTTCAAGCCCTCTTAAGCATAGCTGTAATTGCCATTGGATCAAGCTTTTTTAACCAATCGTTTCAATTTCGGAAAGACGTTCAAAATGCTGAATCAGATATAAAATTGGTGTCATATAATGCCGGCTTGTTTGGTTATTTTCAATCACAATGGAATATGAAGGAGTTGGCAAATCAGGTTGTTGATTTAAATCCAAATATTCTTTGCGTTCAAGAATTTTTGAACTTAAAAAATGGAGACAGGTCCACAATGGACAGCATGAAGAATCTTTGCGGATTCAAATACGCCTATTTTCAATCTTTAAATGATGGCCGTAAAAAAGGCGAGTATGGTATGGCCATATTTAGTCAATATGAAATTTTAGAAACGGCCTTGGTTCACTTTGATGGGCTAACTGGCAACATGTGTTTCTATGCCGATTTGAAAATGGATTCTGGCGTGCAAAGGGTTTACAATGTGCATTTGCAATCGTTTAAGTTTAAGAAACAAGATTATAAATTTGTGAAACAGCTTCCAGAAGACAACGACGAAAAAATCAAACAATCTAAAGGGCTATTAAAGCGCATGAAAAGCGCCTATTTGAAACGTTCTGAGCAAGTTGAAAAAATACGCGAACACATGCAAGAAAGCAAGGTTGCATATTTTGTGATGGGCGATTTTAATGATCCTCCTGTTTCGTATTCTTATTCCAAACTGAGCAAGGGTTTAAAAGATGCTTTCGTTGAAAATGGGTTTGGCATGGGTAGGACCTACATTGGTATGATGCCTAATTTTAGAATAGATTACATCCTATACCCACAGGCCTTTGAAGGATCGTTTTACAAGACCATAAAGCTTTCTAGCGACCATAGTTTGGTGGCCTCAGGATTAAAATATAAAAAAGAGTAAATTTATATTTAATTTCGCCCCCTGGTAAAAAAGTAGATTATGCATTTTGATTTTGAAAAACCCATTCAAGAACTGATTGATCAGCTTGAAAAAGCCAAAGAAACCCACTCCAAAGGTAAGGTTGCTATGGACGATACAATTAAAACTTTAGAAGCGAAAATTGAACAGACTAAAAAGGACATCTATGGCCATTTAAGCGGTTGGCAAAAAGTTCAAATTTCAAGACACCCTGAACGCCCTTACGCTCTAGACTATATATATGGAATGGCCCCTGATTTCATGGAGCTGCATGGCGATAGAAATGTAAAAGATGATAAGGCTATGATTGGCGGATTTGGCAGTATTGATGGCCAATCGTATTTGTTTATTGGCCAACAAAAAGGCAGAAACACCAAAGACAGACAATACCGTAATTTTGGTATGCCCAATCCAGAGGGCTATAGAAAAGCTTTGCGCTTAATGAAATTGGCAGAAAAGTTTAACCGCCCTATCATTACATTAATAGATACCCCAGGGGCTTCGCCCGGCCTAGAAGCTGAAGAAAGAGGTCAAGGTGAAGCCATTGCTAAGAATCTTATGGAAATGGCCGTACTGAAAGTGCCGGTAATTTGCATCATAATAGGAGAGGGTGCCAGCGGTGGGGCATTAGGAATTGGTGTTGGCGATAAAGTACTTATGATGGAAAATACATGGTACTCTGTTATTTCTCCAGAAAGTTGTTCATCTATTTTATGGAGAACCTGGGAGTTTAAAGAAAAAGCAGCAGATGCATTAAAATTAACGGCCAACGATATGTTTCAAAATGGTTTGATCGATGGTATTATTGAAGAGCCACTTGGTGGGGCGCACAATGATATTGAAAAATCCATCACATCCGTTAAAAAAGAAATCAAAAAGATTTATAAAACATTAAAAGACAAACCATCTGAAGAGTTGATTATGGAAAGAATCGATAAATTCAGCAAAATGGGTGTTGTTAGAGAGCTAGAAGCTTAACATTAGTTTACACTATTTTAAAAATCTTATGTCATTCAAATGTCATAAGATTTTTTTTATGCAATTTTTCCAAGGTGTCTCGTTATAGTTTCTTATGAGAATAAATATCGCAGAACCTTGCCATGAGAATTGGAATAGGATGAGTCCGAATCAAAATGGGAGGCATTGTGCGAAATGCGAAAAAACGGTTCATGATTTTTCAAGTTACTCGGATGCTGAAATTATTAATTTCTTCAAGGTAGGAACAAATGTATGCTGCCGTTTTAAAGGGACACAATTGGGGCGCGATTTAAGTCGCAGGACAAGCATGTCACCTAAATGGGCGATAGCTGCTTGCGGTGTTTTGTTATTGTCCTCAGCGTCTTTAAACGCGCAAAACAATCCCCAAATAAGCAAGGACAGCAGTCAAGAGACCGTGTCTCAGATTTCAGTTCAATTGGCTCGGGTTATCAATGCAACATTTAACGAAGCCAGTACCCGTGAAGCTTGCATTTCAAGAATGAGAATCAAAATAGACAGCTTTTCAATTGATGTGGACATCGATAGCAGCCGCAGGGTCAGTGTCACAATACCACAATCATTAAGTGATGAAAGGGCGGATGTAGAACTATTCAATATTAAAGGAGATACCTTTTATTTAAATTCCGTTGTTTTGGGTTTGGGTGACATTGTATTTAGTCCTTTGGCCGATGGGGCATGGACTTACATGCTTCCATATAAGTATGAATGGAGCATCCCTGAGATCCCGGTAATCTCTTATATGGGAATTCCTTCGCCATATATTTGGGGGCCATCTATAACGCCAACTCTTTTTGTTGCCAATCCAGTAGATTCATCTTTTGTTGTAACAATGGGAGACACTATTTTATCTGAAGCATTAACAATTCCCGATTCTAAGAAACGCACAGTAATGGGGAATTTAGGAATCCCTAAAAAACAAGGATTCAAATTAGGCCCTTGGACCACTGGAATCCTCATTGGTCTTATTGGATTAATGGCTTTGGCTTGGCGAAAATTCAAGAATAAAATTAAGGCATAAAAAAAGGGAAGCAAAAGCTTCCCTTTTTAAGTATGGTGACGGCTGATTACTCAGCAGTTGGTTCGTCTTCTTTTTTAGCTTTGCTTGCTCTTGCTTTTTTCACTGGAGCTTCTTCAGCACTTGCATCAACTGCAGGTGTTTCAGTTACTTCAGCTTTAGGTGCTTTTGGAGCAGCCTTAGCTTTTGCTTTTGGAGCTTCAACAACCGCTGCAACAGCAGTGTTTTTTACTCTTGGAGCATTATCAGGTCTAGATACTGGAGTAGCATCTTTAACTTCATTGATAATTGCTTTGAAAGCCTCTGGGTGGTTCAATGCTAAATCAGCTAAAGCTTTACGGCTTAGAGTGATGTTGGTAGCATTGCATTTACCAATAAATTCTGAATAAGACATGCCGTATTCTCTAACGGCAGCATTAATACGAACGATCCATACAGAACGAACGTTTCTTTTCTTTTGTTTGCGGTCGCGGTAAGCATAGGTTAAACCTTTTTCTACAGCATTTTTAGCTACAGTCCAAACGTTTTTCCTTCTTCCGAAATAGCCTTTGGCCATTTTAAGAACCTTTTTCCTACGTGCTTTACTGGCGACGTGATTAACTGAACGAGGCATTTTTTTACTTTGTTACTTTTTGAGTTATTTGAGTTATGGCAGGCGTATTACACGGGTAATAACTTAGGCCTGACAATGTTTGTTTCTCTATTTATTTACCGATGGTGAGCATAAATCTCATGTTCGGCATATCCACTTCGCTAACAAGTCCACTTTGGGTCAATCCGCGTTTGCGTTTTGTTGCTTTCTTGGTTAGGATGTGGTTTTTAAACGCTTTTTTACGTTTTATTTTTCCTGAGCCTGTAATGCTTACTCTTTTTTTTGCACTACTGTTGGTCTTCATCTTTGGCATAACTGTACTATTTATTAACTTTTATTTTTTCTTCGTTGGTCCTAATAGGATAATCATTTTCTTGCCCTCTTGCTTTGGTGTTGATTCTAATTTGGCTACGCCTTCTTCAATCAGCTTGTTGGCAAAACGCATTAACAATTCTTCTCCTCTTTCTTTATAAATGATGGTACGTCCTTTGAAGAACACATAGGCTCTCACTTTAGCACCTTCATTTAAAAACTTACTTGCATGCTTTAATTTAAAGTCAACATCATGTTCATCGGTGTTTGGTCCGAATCTGATTTCTTTAACTTCATTAACTACAGCATTCGCTTTAAGTTCTTTTTGTTTCTTTTTTTGTTCGTATAAGAACTTATTATAATCTGCAATTTTACAAACCGGCGGTTCTGCATTTGGTGAGATTTCGATCAAATCCAATCCGACTTGCTCGGCCAACTTCATCGCTGCAGATAAACTTAGCACAGCGCTTTCAATATCGTCACCAACTACTCTGACCTCAGGTGCCGTAATAAATTTATTGATACGGTGTAATGCTTCCCTTCTTCCACGGTTTGGGCGAGGTCCACTAGGCTTTTTTGGCTTTACGGTTGGTTTAAACGGTTTCTTTTGCAATATTATATTAAGTTTTTAATTCAATTGTTTTTCAATTTCCGCATTCACATAGGCTACAAATGCTTCAACTGACATTGACCCCAAATCTTCGCCACCTTGCTTTCTAACTGTTACAGTGTTGTCCGTTTGTTCCTTCTCGCCAATAATCAGCATTAAGGGAACGCGCTTCAATTCTGCATCACGTATTTTCTTGCCAGTTTTTTCCGACCTGTCGTCAATGAGGGCGCGAATATCATGCTTTTTTAGGACATTTAAAAGTTTTTCTGAATATTCTTGAAATTTCTCGCTAATCGGAAGAACAATCACTTGTTCGGGATTCAACCACAATGGGAATTTACCCGCGTAATGCTCTAACAGGAATCCGATGAAACGCTCGTGGGTACTCAATGGTGCTCTATGTATGATCAATGGCCTTTCCTTTTCGCTTTTCTCATTGATGAAGTATAAATCAAAACGCTCTGCTTGGGCAAAGTCAACCTGATTGGTTGCCAATGTAAACTCTCTGCCAATCGCGCTGTAAACTTGAATGTCGATCTTTGGACCGTAAAATGCAGCCTCATCCTCAACTTCAACAAAGGGTATATTCGCATTAACCAAAACACTGCGCACCATGTCTTCTGTCTCTTTCCATAATTCGGGTGAATTGATGTACTTCTGACCAAGTTTCTTAGGGTCGTGTT